>Cebus_capucinus_imitator_PRJNA485217_SSR024__coassemble_54_pt1 | contig 93992 bp, 83 predicted proteins | sample Cebus_capucinus_imitator_PRJNA485217_SSR024__metabat2_low_PE_013 | metagenome-assembled genome bin Cebus_capucinus_imitator_PRJNA485217_SSR024
TTAGATTATTCGGTAATACAAATTGCTGGTTTAATACAATTTGATTGGTCTTCCCGTCATGAAATAATAATTGGAAAGCTCCTGTACTATTGCGAGGTATCTTCAAACAATCTAAATTTTCAGGTTTACTATTACTCATTTTGGTAGATGCGCGATAGTTTTCAGTTGTAATATAGCCTTCCATATCCATTCTCCTTGCTTATTTCTAAACCAATTTTCTATTTTTCAGCATTAGCTTGTTCTATTTCATATTCATGATTATCAGCAACTTTAAAGAATGGAACCCAAATGAAGAAACTGATTACCATACAAATCAACATAATAATAGTCAGATTAATTCCACCTTCTAATGGCAATTTAGCAAACACTGGTGTTGTCCAAGGCATCAAACTAATTGTTGGATTTAATGAAACTGGTAAAATTGTTGTAACTAATCCCCAACTTAAAAATCCTGTAATTATTGGCGTAATACATTGTGGAATGAAAAACATTGGATTTAACATAATTGGAACCCCAAACATAATTGGCTCAGTAATATTAAATAAGGATGGAATAAAGGAAAGTTTACCTAATTCTCTAAATTTAGCTGATTTACCTCTAATCATAGTAAAAACAATCGCTCCCATAAAACCACTTGCAGCAATACCAGCATACACAACACTAGGAACTAAATATGGTAATGGTTTTCCGTGTTGATAAGCAGTAATATTGCTAACAATCATTGTCATAGTAATAACACTTACTGGCCCTTGTAAAACCGCATTATGAATACCAAAGAACCAAAGCACAGATAATAACTCCATAATTATAATAATTGAGATTGGACTTGTTGCTAAAGAATCCAACGGTGCTGCAACCACGTCTACAAAAAATTTAAAAATTGATCCTGATGCTGTTAATCCAAATAATACGCGCAAACCAAAAATTAATACAAAAATAATTGTGACTACAAATACTGGTGCTAGCGATTCAGTAACCATTGCTGGAACGCTATCTGGTAGTTTAACAATCAATTTTTTGCTTGATAAGAAAGCATATAAACGTGTGATTATTAATGCTACTATCATCCCAATAAAAATACCTTGTCCACCAAGATAATCAAGCTTTAAAGCGCCAATTGTTTGAGTAACAGCTTTACCATGTTGTATTACCGTTGTACTAATGGTTTGAGGCATTAACATAAAGAAGCTTGCCAACGAAATCAATGCTGCGTTACGCTCATTAACTTCTAATTGCTTAGCATAGGCGTAAGCTAAGCTATATACTACATAAACAGAAAATACTCCAGTAGCTCCATTGGTGATGGCTTGAACATGGTCATAAATACCAACCTTAGTTAGCATTTGCGTCCAACCAGGGAATGGAAAATTACCAATAATTGTAATAAATGCAATTCCTAATGTAATTGGTGTAGTTCGGATAAAACCTTCCATCAATGCAGCCAATACTTTATTACCTTGTAATTTTTCTGATAAAGGTAATAATTTGGCGTTCAATATATCTTGAAATTTACTCATAACAAACTCCTCACTTTATTAAAATTAATATTTTCGCTTTTAATGTAAGCGTTTTATACAATTCTAATTATGTAGCCTTACTCAATTTACAACTATAAAAATAATAAGGTTTATATCACATAAATTAACCCATATTATATAATTAAGACAAAATCTTCCTAAATTCAATTAACGTATAATTAGTTTAGCTATAATAATTGGAAAGGATACACTTCACTATGCAATTAACAGCTATGATAAAAGTAATGGATCTCTTATATCAAGAGTACTTAATCCCAATGGTAATTTTTGATGAAGAGGATACCCCACTCTATCCAAAAATGAATATTTCCACATCACTATTCAATAACCAAACAGACTCTAAAGTAACTTTGTTTAAGAAATCTGATTATTTATTTGCTACTTTCAATATCAAAAATATAAATGGTCCAACTTATCATTTTTTACTTGGTCCCTGTGGAATTACAGGTACAACTGCGACTACTTATAAAATGCGTAAGGAGATTTTCTATTCCAATATTCACTATGCCAAAGAGACTGTGGGCAATTTTATTTCTTTCTTGGAATTAATTTATCCGATCATGACCGGCGATATTCTATTACAATCAGATATAACATGGCATGATGCTTCTGTACCTAACGATCCAATTTCCGATACAACATCATTTGTTCAGAATCTGTATGAACGACGTGTTAAAGGTACTACATTAGATGCCTATCAAATGGAACTTCATTACATTGAATGTATTAAAAAGAAGCAACCCGAAAAAATCAAATATCTGTTAAAAAAATTAGCTGAGAACCGTGAAGAAAACTTATCTACTAACGAAATAGAAAGTCTAAAATTAAAGTTTGCTGCATTAACAGCTATACTTACTAGAATCAGTATTGAACAAGGCGTGCCTATTAACCAAGCCTTTAGTCTTTCAGATACTTTGATACAAGGGCTTGCTTCCGTTCATTCATTCGAAGCTTGGATAGAACATGTACAAATTGCCACAAATAGTTTCATCGGAATTCAAGAGGAAGCTACCAAAATTAGCCAATCACCTTTAATTAAAAAAATCATTAATCATATTGATGACCATTTATATGAAAAAGTCACATTAGACACCCTAGCTTCTGTTACTAACAAGAATAAAGCCTATCTTTCTACACAATTCAAAAAAGAAACTGGTTTAACAATTCATCAATATATACAAACTAAAAAAATTGAGGAAGCTAAGCATCTCTTATTGTTTACAGAACAACAACTTTTTGAAATTAGTGCACTATTATCCTTTGCCAGTCAAAGTCATTTTATTAAAGTATTTAAACAAATCACTGGAACTACTCCTAAAGAATATAGAAGTAAGCATTTCAATACGATTTAATTTTTATTCATTGTTCAAGAAAAGCGCTTCGTAATTTTTTACGAAGCACTTTTCTATTTCAGATGCAAACATCTCTAACTGAATATCATTTTATTTAAAAATTAAATTTAAGTAATCACTGATAGCTTTATCGTAGCCATTACCGTCTATTGTTTGTGCTTCACCATGTCCCGCTTTCGGAACAAAAAATTTATAGTTATTATTCGTATCTCCCAATGTGGCTAAATACTGTCCATTGTCTTTAAAAGGTACAACCAAATCAGATTCTCCATGAATAAATAACTTTGGCATAATAGCATTAGTAATTCCTTGTGCCGGTAAATTTCCATCGATATCGACATTAGCTTTAGGTTTAATATAGTAGTTGTTAATTGTTTCCATCATTTTTTGTAAATTCATTGGAGTTACCGAAAAGTCCTCAGCAAAATCAGTTCCTGTCAAATCTTTAAGTTCATTTTTACCGATTGCAGCCATAGTATAAACATAACCTAATTCATTTCTTATATTAGCAAATCCACAATTTTCAATAATTCCTTTAATATTAGATGAATAATTTTTAGCCAGTACTGACATCATCGTCGATGCTCCCATTGAACCACCATAAAGAACTATTTTTTGATCGGGTTTATCTTTCAAGTAATGATTAATCCATGCCTGTACATCATCAGATTCGTATTGCCCAAAGGTTACATAATCACCACCGCTTAAGCTAGTAGCTCGATTATCAACACATAAAATATTGTAACCTTTATCGTAAAAAGTTCTTATTTCCGGAGTATCATTTCCGGCTTCATAACCTCCACGAAATCCACCATGCATTACTACTGTTTTATCTGCGTTTTTAGTTATATCTGGATTATGCGGTGTATAATATGCATAAGTGTCAATATTTGATCCATCCTCATTATTTTTAATAGATATTGATTCAGGACTTCCCGTTCCTGGTAGAAAAGCTCCAGTACCATTAATATTTACAGTCTTTTTAAATTTAGCATATACTGAGGGATTATTTTTAATCGCTTCAATGATTTTACTATCTTTAACAAAACCAAAATCAAAGAAAACATATGAACCCCAAAGCATTTTTACTTGAGCAGCATTTGCCTCTCCATATTTTTCAAAATCAGCTTTTTCTTTTAATGCAGTTGTACTAAATAAGCTTTTTATGCTAACTGGATTTTGTTGTTTTACAAAATTCTCTATCTCATTGGCATATTTTGTCGGATTAAAATCTTCGGTTTGTTTCACATTTTTAACAGTATGTTGCAATTCTTGAGCCTCCACACTATCATTAATTGATCGCACTTCTCCACCTAATACTAAAGCTACAGCCATACTTATTGCAAAAATAGTATATTTCTTCTTCATAATATTTTCCCCTTTTTACCCAAAATATTAAACCCCCAATAAATTTATTAGTATAAAAGTGTTTTCCCATAAAACAAATTTTTTTAAAGCACAATTGTGTTAATGTATTCTTCTCCAAGTTGGTATCTTCGAACAGCTCCTATTAAATTTGCATCACTTCTAAATTCACTAGCTGTAAGCGTTGGACGCGGAATCGGTATTGATAAAGAATTATAAAAACGTTCGATTCCCACTCTAAATTGATTCATAAATATTTCATTCTGGCTTACACCACCTCCAATAATAAAACTGGCTGGATCAACAATTAGCTGTAAGTTATATATCAATCTTGCAAACGTTGTAGTATATTGATCAAATAATTTTAATACCTCCGGATCTTCTTCACTAATTAACTCCATTACCTGGACTCCGTCCAAGTCGTTGTTCCTCTTTAGGTTCTGGATTTCTTGTACAAAGTAAGAGAAGCTCAATTCGCGACCTTTTAAAGTAGCTGTTTTTGTATCATTACTATCTAGTAGGGCTGAAAATTCACCGGCTATCCGATGACTTCCCAATATAACTTTGCCCTTCTTGGCAATTGCACCCCCGATTCCAGTACCAACCGTAAGCATGACCCCATCTTGGCTTTCCTTTAACTTCCCTCGCCACAACTCAGCTAATAGCGCACATCTAGCGTCATTTTCGATTGTCACTGGAACATTTAATTTTCCTTCTAGCAACTTTACCAAATTAATTTGATTATTGTATTGTAAACTTCCTCCTTGAATTATTAAGCCAGTTTTCGCGTCAATAGTCCCTGGTACACTAAGTGCTACACCTACATACTTTTCCCAAAATTGATTACATATCTTAAATAATACATTCGTAAAATCCTCAAAATTAGTTCTTGGAGTTAGAACTTTGTCTGTACTTTCTAAATGCTGAAATTCTAAATCGTAGAGGCCATATTTGATAAAAGTCCCACCAACATCAATACTTAAGAGCTTTACCATTACAACTCGCCCCCATTGCTTTCAATCACTTTTTGATACCAATAGAAAGAATCTTTTTTATAGCGTGACAACGTCCCTTTGCCTGTGTTATCCAAATCAACATATACCATACCGTACCTTTTTTTCATTTCTCCAGTACTTGCTGAAATCAAATCGATACAGCCCCATGGTGTATATCCAATAATGTCTACTCCGTCTTCATTAATCGCTTCAGCTAAAGCATTAACGTGTTTCCTTAGGTAATCAATACGGTAATCATCATGAATTATGTGACCAGGTAAAACTTCATCTTCGTGTCCGTAACCGTTTTCAACAACAAATAAAGGTATTTCGTAACGTTGCCCTAACCAACGAAGGATTAATCTAAATCCATCGGGATCAGATTGCCATCCCCATTCGTTAGCTTTTAAATACGGATTTTTTAATCCCATGGAGAAGTTTCCTCCAATAGAACTATCTGCGTTCTTATCGATCTCACTTGATACCACCGAACTTGAATAATAAGATAAACCAATATAATCGACAACACCTGTCTGTATATCTAACAATTCTTCATCCGTTATATCTAATTCTAAGTGATTTTTTTGTACCATTCGTTTTACAAAACTAGGATAGTGTCCTCGAACATGAACATCCGTAAAGGCTAGCGTTCCACGTGTTATATAATCATCAGCAGCCAAAGCATCTTTAGGATTAGTAGTCTTAGGGTATCCCACAGTTGTTAACACCATACATCCAATCTGATTATTAGAATTAATTTCATGTCCCATTTGTACAGCACGTGCGCTAGCTACAAATAAATTATGCATTGTCTGACATTTCACTTGTAAATATTTAGGATCGTCATTTGAAATTTTAACTCCTGAAATAGCAGGTACGAACCATGTACTATTGATCTCATTGAAAGTCATCCAATATTTAACTTTCCCAGAATATCTTTTAAGGAGCACTCGACAATAATTCAAATAAAAATCAATCAACTTCTTATTTTTCCAACCACCATACTTTTCAACTAAGTATAGTGGCATTTCATAGTGTGATATTGTTATGACTGGTTTAATATTATTTGCTAACAGAGTGTCTATTAATTCATCATAAAAGGCTAATCCTTTTTCATTTGGAGATGCTTCATCACCTTTTGGGAAAATACGTGTCCATGCGATTGATGTTCGAAAACATTTCAACCCCATTTCCTTCAACAATTTTATGTCGTCTTTGTATTTGTGATAGAAATCGATTCCTCTATGGTTAGGATAATACTCTTGAGGATCAATTTCTGGAGTAGCCCTACGCCTTTTCGAACTATTCCCGACTGTCATGATATCCATGATACTCATCCCCTTCCCATCGATATCATATGCTCCCTCGCACTGGTTGGCAGCCATTGCTCCTCCCCATAAAAAAACATCTGAAAATTTTTTGTCCTTCATATTTTATACCCCTTCATTCAACTTTTTAGTAATCGTTTTCTAAATCGATTTAATTATAAGAAGATTGAAATAAAATCAATATCAAAAAAATTAGGTTTATATTAAAAATAAATTTTAATTTTACAAAAAAATAGTCGAAAAGATTTTAAAATCTTCTCAACTATTTTTTAAATTAAAATATTTCAGTTACACAGACAAAAATTATAAATTTCTTTCAATTTCTTCAACAATTCGCTTTGACGCATTTCCAGCATTAAGTCCACAAAAACGCTTATAAAACATCTCAAATTGTTGATTATTACTTATATCATTTTCCTTTAATTCGTTCTCAATTTCATCGTATAAATCAACCGAATTATATGCAATTTTACCAGGTAAGTCTTTTTGGTAATCCAAATAAAATCCCCGCAACTCGTCCTTATAAATTTCATAATCATACGGATAAAATAAAATCGGACGCTTAAGATATGCATAATCGAAAAAGACGCTCGAATAATCCGTTATTAGTAAATCCGATACTAAGTATAATTCAGAAATATCTGCATAACTAGATACATCGTATGCAAAATCTTCAAACCCTGAAATATCCATTGAATTCGCTATCAAATAATGCATTCTAAGTAAAAGCACCGCATTGCTTCCAAATCGTTCTTGGAATTCTTTTAAACTAAAAGGTAATTCAAATGAATATTTACCCTTTTGAAAAAATTGATTATCTCGATACGTTGGAGCATACATAATAACCTTTTTATCTAAGGGAATTCCTAATTTTTGTTTTAACAATTTAATTTCTTCTTTTGTGGGATTAGCCAATTTATCATTCCGTGGGTAACCAATTTCTACAATTTTATTCTGATAACCAAAAGCTTGTCGAAAAATATTAGTTGAGTATGTATTTGGACTAATTAACACATCCCAACGATTGGCTTCCCTAACAAAATTTTGATGATAACGTTCCGTGTTCGTCCCAGGCATCACAACATTTTTAATATCTAATCCGAGTTTTTTCAAAGGTGTCCCGTGCCATGTTTGGATTAATTTTATGTGATCGGGTTTCCGCACCCACTGCGGTAAACGAGCATTTTCAACCCAAACTTGGGCTTTTTCGATTGTTCGAACCCATTTGAAAGAGCCACGTATTACATAATCATATCCGTTCTTCTCTGCCTGGGTTGCTAATCCCTTATTTACAACCCAAATCAAACGATATTCAGGATGAGTTTTTTTCAACTCTTTATAAATAGCTAACGGAGAATCGCTGATTTGACGTCCACCAAAGCTTTCAAAGATGACCGTAGTATGTGTATACGGTTTGTAATTTAAATTAAACATCTGAGCTAAAATTTTGCGCTTTATCTTTTTTAATAATTCGATTAAATTCATAAAGTTTATCTTCCTAACCACATTATTTGATGTTAGTGTAATATATTTCTATAATCTCGTTTACAATTAACCATACTTTCAACATAGTTATTTTTCACCTAGAAATTCATTTGATAGTTGATCAACTTTCATTTTTAGATCATTTCTACCAATTCTTTTTTGATTACTAAATACAACAACTGCTTCTTTACCATCTTGGCTGATGCGCACATGATCCTCAAATCCATAGCCATAACCATTAGCAAATCGGTAAAATGGCTTATTTGATGTGTACAACCCTGCTTGGTACTTAGCCTTACCTGGCAAATAAAGTTTTGTAGCATTATTCTTGCCTAAAATTTTCCCATTCAATAAATTAGATAACACTTTATAATAATCAGGAGCTGACATATAAACCTGCCCAGTTCCCAACTCTGAATGAATCGTCGCGCCATTAGGTTTTTGTTCAACTTTTTCACTATCATTTTTTACCATATATCCAGAAGCACAGTTGATTCTCTCGTTATTTTCATAAGCGAATTTTGTCTGCTTAAGACCTAACTTCTTAATATATGTTTGATTAAATAATTGTTTATAGCTTTCCCCAGTAATTTCTTCAAGGATTTCTGATAAAATCACAAAATTAACTGGTTGATAACTCCATTTTTTATTTTTCCTAGCAATAGGATCATACTTAACATTATCAACCACATCATCTAAAAGTTCAGCGCTAGATAAGTCATCACCTGAAAAACTCATTTTTTTCAAGGTTAATCCCGAACTCATATCTAGTAAATCACGAATTGTTATATCTTTAGCACCAGGCAATTCGGGGATAAATTTATTAACCTTATCCGTTAACTTCATGGTACCCTTATTAACTTGCATCATTACTAAGCCAGCTGTTAAAACTTTTTGCAGTGAATCTATTTCGTAACTAGTAGATAACGTATTTTTACTATTAATATTTGCCCAATCAGAGGTATAGCTATCTACTATTTTATTATTTTTGATTAAAATTGCTGTACCACTGAATCTTACTCGCTTAAATTTTTTCTTTAGTACCCCTTTATATTTACTTTTTTTCACTACCGGAATTCCCACTCTAGTATTAGAACTTATAGTTGGTTTAATCGTTTGCGTAGTCCGATTTTTAAAGATCACAGCGCCTACACTGCAAATTAGAATAAAGAAAAAAATAATTATATATTTTTTAAAATTAAGAAACTTCATGCCGCTTCCTTCTTCCAAATGTATAAGATACTAGAGAAATCCCCCAGCATATATACATAGCACTTAAACTTACTTTACTTACAATTTTAGATTTATATTCTAATTTCACTACATTTTTACCCTTTTTATCTGATACTATTGTCGGAACACTCATTCTATCCAACTTCATTTCATTTTTAGATATTTTTTTTCCATTTAAAGTTAAAATTGAATTCTTATAAAGAGTAATTGGTATTTTCTTTTTACTTCCAACTTTTGAAGCGTGCCAACTAATTACCAATATATTTCCACGCACTTTTTTGCTTGCTTGGTTCTTAGTACTAATAAAATCTTCATTGTATTGTGCATAAGAATGCTCGGCCTTACTTTTTAAATTAGGCATCGGCATGTAATCTGGGGTAGGCTTTTCCACTATTTCTAATCCCCTTTTCAAATTATTGCTTCTGAATGCTTTTTTTATTTCACTGTCATTATTACTTTTAAAAATAACATTTGTTTTATTTGCTACCGGGCTCCCAGAACTACATCTAACACTTAAATTTTGAATGTTGCCATATGTTTGTATTACTCCAAGTAGGGCTATTACTAAAGTAAAAGTAGTAAGTATTTCAGTACTGATCCTAGTTTTTATTTCTAGAATACTTAAATTTAACCCTAGTACCAATAAAATAAATGCCATAGTTTCAAAACGAGCTGGAAATTGAAGGAATGTTTTAATTACAGGGTAATTATTATCCACAAACTCCCATGGAAACAAATTTGATGCTAGTACTAACAAAATTGTACCTAAAATTGTTGTTACCTTATTTATTACCGTAAACTCTGTCCAATGTACTACAAGTAAAGATATTTGGACCAAAAATAGTGCACTTACTGCCAACCCTAGATGCCAAAAATCTGGTTTATCTAGAGATAAATTAACCGCCGATTTAGCCAAATTAGATGGGTAAGGACCGTACAAACTATTTCCCGTATAGACTTCTATAAGTGCCCACCATACGTTAAAAGTTAGTATTAAACTTAATAATGCAGCTTTTACACATTTAAAAAACAGATCTAATTTATTATCATTTTTTACAATACTTACAACAAAAAACGATAACAAAACACCTATCGCAATAGCTGCACTTAATAAATGTACTTGAATAACTAACGAAACACATAAGGCGAGTTGTAAAACCCGGAGATTCTCCTCATCGTTCTTTAACATCTTTATACCCATTAAAACAATTAATGGCATTAAGGCGTTCCCTATGGACATAAAATTTTGATCTATTGTCCATTTTCCAACCCAAAAGCTTCCCATAAATAAAACCGACGTAATATTAGCTACTCTTCGTGAAGACCCTACCTTCACCGCTAAAACATTCATAGTATAGCCACTTAAAAAAAATACAAAAAAAGATGTTAAGACTTGAAACTTTAGCCAACTATGCACTATATATAGTAGTGCTCCCATCCCATATGCTAACAAAGGACCGTACAGAGCATTTATTATCCTGCCACTTTGCTGAAAGCCAAAGTTTGTCTGAAAATAGCTAAAGTTTCCTGTCCTAAACTGCATATATGTATCATAAAACCTATTAAAATGAAAAATCGAATCGGCACCTAAAATAATACTTTTGTTCATTATTTGAGGTAAAACCAATATAAAACTGATAAAAAAAATGAATAAAATATTTTTTATACCGATTCTGTCCGCTTTTGCATTACTTAATTCCACTCTAACCACTCCTCCTTAATAAAAACCATGAATTAGATATACATCTATATCTCAAATCATGGTTTTTACTTTTAATTACCTAACTTTATGTTGTACTGGATGCATTAACGTTGTTGGATGTTCCAGCGAATTAGTAACTGAGTGGCCAGAAATGTTTACCAACGCAAAGAATGCAAGTCCTAATATTGCTATTCCAGTAACAATCCTGGTTGTCAAAGACATCTTGTCTGGAGTTATTTGATGATACATTCTTTCCTGTACATCCTTTTCTGCTTGATTTTTATCGATGCCCTTCTTGACTTCATCTTCAATTAGAGACTTACGATACTCATCAATGTTAAATTTAATTTGCTCTTTTTTCTTATCTTGTTGGTATTTTTTACGTTCTTTGGCTGTCTTCTTTTTGAAGTCACTTGAGAATTTACGGTAGTGTTCAATTACTTCCTCTGTCTCGCCAATTTCTCGTAGTTCTCCAAAATGCATCCATGCAACTCTATCACAAATCATTTTTACTTGATTAAGGGAATGACTAACAAACAAAATAGTCTTTCCTTGTTCCTTAAATTCCATAATCTTGTCCACACACTTTTGATAGAAAGTATCATCACCAACAGACAATGCCTCATCAATAATCATGATATCAGGGTTAATGTGTACCGCAATTGCAAATCCCAAACGGGAACGCATCCCACTAGAATAGTCCTTAACCGGTTGATCAATAAAAGTACCGATATCGGCAAAATCGATGATGGAATCTCTAACTTCATCAATCTCTTTGATTGTCAAACCTTGCATCAGACCCTTTAGACGGATGTTTTCGGCACCAGTTAAGTTTCTCTTTAAACCAGCGCCAATCGCAATAATTGAAGTATCACCTTTAACATCGACCATTCCTGTGGTTTGAGGAATGATTCCGGAAATAATATTTGAAATGGTTGATTTTCCTGAACCATTCACTCCAATTATTCCAAAAGTTTCCCCTTTTTTAATTGTTAGACTAACACCTTTTAAAGACCAGAAATGTGGAACATCTACTTTCCCAATATTAAAAAAGTTCTTTAGTTTATCACTTTTTGATTTAAAAAGGTCATACTCTTTTGTTACATTTTCTAATTTAATTTTATAAGTATTATCCATTTCAGACTCCTCGGCTTAAATCAAATCCACAAAATTAGCACGGAATTTATTATGTAGATAACTACCAAATATCATCACAATAAAAATAAACAACCAGAACGAAATCGTTAAGTTGAGATTTGGTTGTTGCCATACCCAGCCCTTAGAAAGCAACGACTCCCGGATTCCGTTAATAACGTAATAAAAAGGATTCAATTCTAAAAGACGTACTAATACAGGTGGAAAATTTGAAGTAACGAAGTTAAACAATACTCCACTCATATAAAACAGCATTCTTAACACTGATTGTAGGGCAATTTGCCAATCACGCACTAGTACACTCACTGTTGAATTAAAAATTCCCAACGCATACATAAGTGCAATCATACAAATAAAATAATATATGAATTGGACCCATGAAATGGTTGGCCAAATTCGATTAACAAACATCAAAAACACACCAAAAGCCATCATCGTCCAGAAACTATATAAATTTCCCATAATTTTAATAGATGGCAAAACGTTAATTGGAAATTTCATTTTAGAAACTAGCCCAACTTGTTGATAAATACTTTTAGAAGCATCTAAAGTTGTCTTATTCATATACAACCAAGGAGCAATTCCCATCACCATCCATGGCAAATATGGTACTCCTGGCATTGGATCTCCACGCTTCAAAGCCACCCCGAAGACGAGATAGTAAATTCCAATTTGAATCAGCGGATTCAAAAATTCCCAAGCTAAACCTAGATAATGACTTTGATAATTAGCACGGTCATCATACTTAGCCATCCGTCGAATTATCTTAAAATTAGTGAATTGGTCACTAATTATTTTGAACATTGTATTCATCGTTTGTATTGCTCCTTTAATAAATATAACTAATTTAAAACTTTACTATAATTTCAAAAGTAATTAAACAGTATTACTAAACTTTTAAAAATCTTATTTTCTAAAATTATGTAAAAACCAATAACGTATATTATAATACATTATTAGACACATAAATATTAAACAACTTAGGTAAAGGTGAACATTTTGAAAAACGTAGAAAAAGCAAACCGGCAAGATAACTTAATAAGTGTAATTGTCGCTTGCTATAATGTATCTGAATATTTAAGAGAATGCCTAGATTCTCTAGCAGAACAGACATTTCAAAAAATCGAAGTAATAATGATTGATGATTGCTCTGACGATACTACTCCTTCAATTATCGATGAGTATGCTCAAAATCATCCTAATTTTATTGCTGTTCATAATCCTGAAAACGCAGGTCCTAGTGCCTCTAGAAACAAGGGCATTGATTTAGCTTCTGGAAATTGGATTGCCTTTGTAGATGGAGACGATATCGTCCCATCCAATGCATATTCTACGATGATGCTTTCAGCTATGAATTCAGGCTCCGAAATTGTGACAGGTTTTGTGCGCCGGTTTGATAACAGTCGTGATAAGCCTTCCTATCTTCACAAAAAAGCAATTATTGATGATTACAAACACACAAGTCTAAAAGAACATCCAGAACTTTTATATGACACTACAAGTTGGAACAAGTTGTATAAATTAGAAGTTCTCAAGAGAGAAAATATTAAATTTCCCATTAATCAAATTTATGAAGATGTTTCCTTCACTTCAAAGGCATTTTTAGCGAGTTCCGGTATAGATATCCTCACCAATGTTGTATATAGATGGAGATGGCGTGATGGTGGTAATTCATCTTTTACTCAAGTAAAAAATGAATTACCTAGATACCTCGACCGCTTAAAAAGTTTATATCAAGTAAAAAACATCTTAGAACAATATTCGCTTTGGCACGGTTCTAGTAAGCGCCAATTGTTATTTAAACTATTAGACGTAGATATTCCATTATTCATGGACGATATTGCCGATGCAGATGATACTTTTATTTATGCGTTTCAAGAGGCCACTATCAAATTTTTTAGAGAGTGGGATTTGTTAGATACACCACTCATCAAACTGTTGTCTGCTAAAAAGCAGTATCAATACTTTGCATTAAAAACCGGTAATTTTAACCTTTTAAAACAATTATCTTTTGGCCATCCATTGAATGGTAAAGTGGCAAATCTTGATAGAAAGAATCGAAACATTCCTATTTTTCATACACCTGCATCATTAAAGGTTCGGATAACAAAGGTAAAATATTTGAACGAACAGCTTAATTTTGCTGGAAGTTTACAAATAGGAAAAAAATCTCCTCATCATTTTCCTTTTAAGCAAGAAATCGTCAATGTATATCTGGAAAATATTGCTACAGGTAAAAAAGTTAAAATCAATACATTTACGCGTCCTTTTACCATTTTTAATTTCCATTTAAAACGCATGACGCCTCCTGCAAGTAAATTTAGTTTTTCAGTGAACCCAGTTAAATACGTTGAAAAGCTTGGGCTTGGAACTTACAAAATTAAGATTGATTATAAAAAAAGTAAAAGCTCTAAGTTACTTTCAGTCTATTTAGGACAGCCTAAAAAGGGGTCTGGATCAGTTTCAACTTTTACTGACCCAACAGGTGATATTTCGTTTATCTACGGACATAATACCAATTGGGAAACCACTATTAAGGCAGTTCCGACTTCCGATTTAGCAATTGGAAGTACTAAACTTCCAACAACAGTAACAGATGTTAAATTAGCCAGTTCTGGTAGTCTAATTATCAGCGGATCTTCCTCAGAATTAAATTTAACTGCTAAAATTCAAGATACTCTATTACCTTGTTCTTTTGATAATAACGGTAATTTCAAGTTAGAAATTGAATCAACTTTTTTAAAAAATTACTTTAATCAGAGTTGTAAAGTTAATTTTATAAACACTCAGACTGGACTAACGATTTTACCTAGTTTTAAAATTACTGAACAATTACTAAACAACTCTACTTTAAGTGTTGCACTTTCAATTAATCCAGCTAAGGGATTATGGATTAGACCTGATGTTTCGATAGCTCCAGCTAATAATGTACAATTTACTAAGAATTCTAATGCTGTTTCCCTTCAATTTGAGGTAATCCCCTCAATATCTACTGAAAAATTGAACGCTACGGGAAAAATCGAACTACTATCATCTGACCTAATCAATCGCTATCTAAATGGTGGTACAGCTACTGTTTTAGGCAATAAAATCGTTGGCACAATTCCCTTGGGAAACCCAACACAATTAAACGTTCTTTCTGGAAAATATCATATTTATCTAAATCTTTTAGATTCTAAAAATATTTCTTACAGATTTAAATTAGCTAATATTAATCCTGTACAAATAACTGTTCAAAATCATTCGATTAATAAAAGAACTAATTCTACCGTTCTTTTAGACAAATTCGGTTTTTTGAAGCTTAATATTAATCAGACCAAAAGTTGGATTGATCGGACAAAAATTCGTAGAGGGTTAACTTATTCCGTTCTGTATCCTTTGATGCGATTGTTACCCCTAAAAAAAGACACTGTTTTATTTGAAAGTCTTTGGGGTCAATCATATAACGACAGTCCAAGAGCTATGTATAAATATTTATCCAAACAACGTCCTAATATGAAATTCGTTTGGATCCTAAAAAATGAACAAACTCCAGTTGAGGGACCAGCAATTCGAGTTCGTCAGATGTCCTTTAAATACTGGTATTATATGGCCAGAGCTAAGTATCTTGTTCAAAATACTAACTTTCCAAATCAGTATTCTAAGCGAGCTGGCCAAATTGAGGTTGAAACTCTGCATGGAACATTTATGAAGGTAATGGGCTTTGACGAACCTCATTTTAAAAATGCATCGAATCGTGTTCAGAAAAATTTCGCTAAGCGAATCGGTCGTTGGGATTTAATGTCCGTGCCTTCTGACTTCATGCTGAAACATGGATCTGCCGCATTCGATTATCCTGAAAAGAAAATACTGAAAACGGGCTTTCCTCGCACAGATGAGTTGATTACCAATAATAATACTGACTATTTAGCCTCTATTAAAAAGAAACTAAATTTACCGGACAACAAAAAAGTTATTTTGTATGCTCCTACGTATAGGACAACAAAAGATGCTTTTAATTTTGAGTTGGATTTAGATATGATGCAAAAAGAACTCAGTGATGAATACGTCCTGCTTGTACGTCTTCATTACTTTGTATCTCATTCACAAAATTTCTTGAATAATTCTGGATTTGTTTATGATGTCAGTGACTATAACAATATTAATGATTTATATCTGATTAGTGATGTTTTGATTACTGACTATTCAAGTGTAATGTTTGATTTCGGTTACTTAAGAAAACCAATGATTTTCTTCGCATATGATAAAGATTGGTACTTGGATCCTTCTAACCGTGGTATTTATATGGATTATGATGCTACGGTTCCCGGACCGGTTGCACTAACTACCGCTGATGTAGTTAATTCGCTCAAACACATTGATGATGTAAAAGTAAAATATTCTGATAAACTTCAACAATTTTATGATAAATTTTGTGAATATGGGCGCGATGGAGATGCAGCTCAACGTTTAAGTGAAGCTATGCTTAGCTTAAAACCTGAAAACCAATCATCAGTAGAAAATAATCTAATACGCTCAAAAATCCAACGTTTGTTAAAACTAAATAACATACAACACAAATTATTAAATATTCTGGGACAACTTCTACCAAAGGCAAATATTGCAATGTTTGAAAGCTTCTTTGGACGTCAATATTCTGACAATCCAAAAGCTATTTATGAATACATGAAACAAAATTATCCAGAAATTAAACTTTATTGGAATGTCAATAAAGACTACGAGGAATACTTTAAAAAGCATAACATCCCCTATGTAATAAGGTTTAGCCTAAGAAGTATTTGGATTCAAGCACGCGCTAAATATTGGTTTACTAATGTTCGTCGTCCTTTTAGATGGTTTAAACCTAAAGATACAGTAGTAGTTCAAACCTGGCATGGGACACCCTTAAAAACAATTGGAACTGACGTTCAGCAGGTCACTATGCCTGGAGTAACTCGGATGAAATACCATAAACAAGTAATACGGGATTCAGCGCGTTGGGATTACCTATTAACGCCAAACCCATATTCATACGAAATCATGCAACGCGCCTTTAGAAAGCAATATCCACAGCTACTCCCAACTGGATATCCTCGTAATGATCGTTTAAGTAATGCAACTAAAGATGATATCAATCTATTAAAAGATGGCTTAAATATTGCTCATAATCAAAAGGTTGTCCTCTATGCACCAACTTGGCGTGACAATGACTTTGTACGAGCAGATCACTATCGCGCTGAATTGCACCTTGATTTAGATAAATTAATTGCAGATCTACCTGAAAACACCTTAATTTTAGTTAGAACGCATTATCTAATTGCTAATAACCTTGATTTAACCAAATATGGTAATCGAGTTATTAATGTTAGTGATTATGAAGATATTACCGACCTATATTTAATAAGTGATGTTTTGATTACCGATTATTCCAGTGTATTTTTTGATTATTCGATTCTTAGACGTCCTATGATCTTCTTTGCATACGATTTAAAAGCATATGCTGAAGATATTCGTGGTTTTTATATGGATTACAATTCAACGGTTCCTGGTCCAGTCGTTGAAACTAATGAAGAGTTAATTCCATTGGTTCAACAGGCTTTAACCGAGCCTACTAAATTCATTGACAACGATCAGTATCGAGCTTTCTTAGAAAAATTTGCTTCATGGGAAGATGGCCATTCAACAGAACGATTACTAGAAACGGTTCTCGAAAATAAACCTCCTTATGAACTTCAGCAATTAACTAATAGTGATAGTCTAGTTGTTGGCGATCAAATACAAATTAAAGATACCACGATTCTATGGTCAGGAATTCCTGGAGTGAAAGGAACTAAATTTATTAAGAATTTTGATCTCTCTGAACGAGAAGAACCAGTATTCATAAAACAAATAGCCACTCTTACACCTAGAGATTTCCGTTCTTCAAACTTGTATACAGGCGGAGTTTGGATTAATGGTATTATTGATCATGAAAGTTTTTGGTTTAACGCCAAAAACGTATTAGCTAGTTAGTGCAACTAAGTTATAAAATAAAAAACCATAACGATTAGATTTATATATCTAATCGTTATGGTTTTTTATCTACAAAACACTTTCAATGTTTTCGTGGCTCTATCAATATTATAAATAATCCACAGCCTATTAGGCTAACGCAGGATACAAACATACTAATATATTCACTATACCTTGCCTTTGATACTAACTTAATTTTATGATTACCTTTTTTCAAATTGATAGTCAATATTTTTTTGTCTGACTGAAACTTCTTCTTTTTTCCGTCAACATATAAGTGATAATCTACATTTTTATACATATTAATCGGTACAGTAGTTATTTTTTCCTTAGCTTTAACTTCAAATGTTGCTGAATTAGATGTACCACTATAATTTTTTATACCAGTATTAGCTTCTGTATAAAGAATATTATTGTTGTTTTTGTCCACCAAAGTATAATCTCTTAAACCATGTGTTTGCTCATGCGCAATTCTGACAAAATTTTCATCACTTTTTACATAAAACCTTATTGGATCGTCATTTTTCTTTAAATGAAATTGTAAAATACTATCGACACCCATTAAAATTAATAAAAAACTTATAATTAGTAGAATATATTTTTTGTGTACTTTTTGTTCTTCTAAATAAATCGTAATTGCTATAGTTATTAATAATACAATTAAAGCTGAAATCCTACCTAGAAATTGTATATTTCCAAAAACAGAGTCTTTTAATCTTGTATTCTCTAATTGTAACCAAGATGTCGTACAAATAAATAATATTACTGCAAAAACGGTCCATGGCACCCAATTACCTATTTTATCTTTTTTAAATAGTTCTACACATAAGAATATAATTAATATTAATCCAACCAATCCTATATTAAATATATACCTATCATCTTGTATGCTATTATCTAATACTGCAGATACCATCTTAGATGGGATTACAGGTGCTAATCCTTTAGTAGGAGTAAACATCTTATTAGTACTGGCTATTTTTACAATATTAAGTAGTGAGTAGCAACTTATTAATGCAGCTATTAATCCGCTTATTAGAAATCTTTTTATTTCGATTAAATTTACTTTTTTGAAAAAAATCCTTGTAAATTCTATTACTATTAATAGTAGACAAATTAGGAACAAACTAATCACATGGGAATTAGCAATCATCCCCATACCTATAGCGAGATAAACCGGTCCCTTATTTTTTCCACTCCAAATTCGCAAACATCCTAACATAACCAATGGTGCAAAAGTATAAGCAACCGCCTCACCTAGAGCTTCTCTAGAAAATAACAATGTTAAATGATATGCATTTACTCCATAAAATATTGCCGAAAAGATTCGTACTATATTATCCGAACTTAATTCTTTTACCAGCAAATAAGCATTCAACATTGTTACTAAGTTCAACAGTACATATCCTGCAAACATTGATTGCATTGGACTTCCCAATATTAATCTAGGCAATGTAAAAAATAGTGCTGTGGAAAACCAAGGATACATTCCATTAAATGCATTAACATGATCACCTAGACCTATAAAATTCACCAGAGGTGGCAACTTACCAACAGAAAATGCCCCGAAAACTGATTCCAATCTCGAAAGATGGATACCTCCATCCATTGTCAGCTTTAGAAAATTTCCGCTGAAGGCCGGTAATGTTACAATTATCGCGGTAATCACAAAAATAGTCAGCGTCAGTAGTAAGGGTCTTCGGCTGGCCATTACTTCTCCTCCTTAATAATGTAAATTGGACGATTTTTTGTTTCTAAATAGATTTCGGCAATATAGCGTCCGATAATACCAAGGCTCAACAATTGAACCCCACTAAAGAACAATATAATCACTGCTAGAGAAGGCCATCCAAAGGCTGCTGTATGTGGGAATAGGATTGCCCTAATCACCACTGCTATAGCTCCCAAAACAGCTAACACGCACGTTAGTACCCCTGCAGAAGTAACAAACGACAATGGAGCTGTTGAAAATGAAATAAACCCTTCAATCGCATATTTAAGTAACCCCCAGAATGACCAAGATGTACTACCGGCTACTCGTTCACGATTTTCGTAGGAAATGTAATAGGTATTGAACCCCACCCAGTTAAAAAGTCCCTTACTGAAACGTTCACGTTCGTCCATAGATAATACACTATCAACCATTTGACGAGTCATTACGCGGAAATCCCGAGCACCATCAACTAATTCTAAAGAACTTACCTTATTAATCCACTTATAAAACATGCGCGCGAAGAATGAACGAATCTTGCTTTCGCCATCTCGATCTTGTCTTCGGGTGGCAACGGCATCATATTCGCCTTCTTCGACAATTTTAAGCATTTTAGGAAGTAGTTCCGGAGGATCTTGTAAATCAACATCCATCACTGCTACAAAATCTCCTGTCGCTTTTTGGAGACCAGCATACAAGGCCGCTTCTTTTCCAAAATTTCTTGAAAAACTAATATAGTGAACTTCTTCATGCTCTTTTTGTAATTTTTTTAATTCGATTAAAGTCTTATCTTTAGAACCATCATCTACAAAAATAATTTCTGGTTCCACATCCATTTGTGATTCTACTTTAGAGAAAGCGTCATAAAATAACCCGACTGTCTCCTCTTCATTATATGCTGGAACAATTATTGATAACTTTTTCAAACTACTTCACCTATCCAAACTATTAAATAAACTTTCTTTTTTTGTACTTTCATGTTTTACTTAATAAGTTAACCTTACAATGATTCGGAGATGACATCATGCTTAATCAACTATTTTACAAGTACAAGTCTGTTATATCATATCTCTTTTGGGGCGTGGTAACCACCATCGTAAATATTGGTGTCTTTGCCATTCTATCAGATTACTTACATCTGTTCTACCAAGTTAGTAATGTAATTGCTTGGTTTGTTTCCGTGCTTGTGGCTTATGTTAGTAATAAACTTTGGGTTTTTAATTCTCATACTGAAACTACTGGTCAACTTGTAACCGAAGCAGTTCGATTCTTCTTAATGCGAACAGCCACTTTAGCAATTGATATTATTATTTTATATATTGGAATTACGCTTCTAAACGGAAACGATATTATCGTGAAAATTATTGATAATGTCGTTGTTGTCATTTCAAACTATGCGTTTAGTAAAATGGTCGTATTCAAAAACAAACAAAAATGGGATTAAATCCCATTTTTTTATTGTTCAAATTTAGCAATAGCTTCGGTTTCATCTAAAATTTCGATTCCTAAAGCTTGTGCCTTAGTTAATTTACTACCAGCATCGGCTCCTGCAATGAGGATATCAGTTTTCTTCGAAACTGAACCCGCCACATCTGCACCTAAACTAATTAAACGCTCCTTTAATTCATTTCGTGTATACTGTTCTAATTTTCCAGTCAAAACAACTTTTTTCCCTTTGTAATAACCATCAGGACTTTCAGCTGGCTTTACACCCAAATATTCCATATTAACTCCGACAGCCTTCAATTCATCAATCATATTTTGGGCTACATCACTTTGGAAGAATGTTGCTAAATTATTAGCTAAGGTTTCTCCAATCGTATCTACAGCATCAAATTCTTCAATTGTTGTTTGCATCAAATTATCCATCGTTCCGAATTTTTCCGCTAAAGTACGCGCCATTTTCGTACCAACCCCTTGAATCCCTAGCCCATTAATTAAACGCTCTAAAGAATTTCTTCGGCTATTATCAATGGCTTCAAGTAAGTTGTTAACACGTTTCTCTTTAAAACCATCTAATTGGCTTAATTCCTCTGAAGTTAATTTGTATAAATCGTCAAAGTGATGAATAAAATTCTTCGCGTATAATTGTTGAATTTGTTTTGGTCCAAGTCCCATAATATTCATCGCATTTCGTGATCCAAAATGCTCTAAACGAGCTACAATTTGAGCTGGACAATCAGGGTTAATACAACGAAGGGCTACTTCACCATTTAAGTGAACTAATTCCTTACCACATGATGGGCATTGGGTTGGAATATCTAACTCACTAATTCCTGCTGGACGCTTTTCTAACACTACTCGTGTAATTTCTGGAATGATATCACCAGCTTTATGTAACAGTACCGTATCGCCAATATGAACATCCTTAGCTGTTAATTGGTCTACATTATTCAAAGTGGCCCGGCTAACTGTTGTTCCAGCCAATTGAACGGGGTCCATCACCGCTGTGGGGGTTACCACGCCTGTTCGTCCTACCGTCCATTCAATATCTCGAACTACTGTAGCTGCCTCTTCTGGTGGAAATTTGTAGGCGATTTCCCATCTCGGAATTTTAACTGTGTGTCCCAATTCTTGCTGAAGGCTTAAATCATTAACTTTCAAAACGATCCCGTCGATTCCATAAGGTAAATTTTCCCGTTGACCTTCGTATTTAGCAATATAATCCCAAACTTCATCTAAATTAGCACATACTTCTTGGGTAGGGTTAGTGTTAAAGCCTAATTCAGCCATCATTTGAATTGCCTGATGTTGAGTTTTGGCCCCTAATTGATTTGAATCCACAACTGTATAAATAAATGTGTCTAAATCCCGCTTCTTAGTTACATTTGTATTTAACTGTCGTAAGCTTCCTGCTGCCGCATTACGTGGATTAGCAAAAACTGGTTTTCCATCCTCTAATTGTTGTGCATTCAATTTAGCAAACGAAGCTTTAGGCATAAAGCATTCTCCTCGAACTTCAATCGAAAGCGGACGAGTTAATTTTTTAGGAACTGACTTAATAGTTTTTAAGTTCTTAGTAATATCTTCACCAATATTTCCATCTCCACGGGTAGAACCCTGAATCAGCTCACCATCTTGATAAATTAATGAAATTGCCAATCCATCAATTTTTAATTCAACATTATAATCAACTGGATGCCCAACATTTTTTTGGATACGATTATCAAATTCAACTAATTCATCGCGCGAAAAAACATCCCCCATCGACAACATCGGTTCTGTATGGGTAACTTTGGTAAAGCCCTCTAAAATTTCACCACCAACTCGTTGAGTGATCGAATCTTGGGTGATGATTTCTGGAAAAGCTTCTTCTAACGCCACTAAATCCGCATATTTTTCGTCATATTCGTAATCTTCAACTTCAGGAGCATCTTTGGTGTAATATAATTTGCTCCAACGATCCAAAGTCTCTCTAAGGTTTTGCGCTAATTTACTAGCTTCTTCAACCTGCATCTCTTCCAATTTTTTTGGTAAACTCATCTTTTCTCTCCCATGACTTATATATCAAGATCTAATTCGACTGGACAATGATCGGAACCAAAAATTTCAGTATAAATCTGGGCGTCAGTCAATTTTTGATCCAACGCCTTTGAACTAACAAAGTAGTCAATCCGCCATCCAGCATTATTAGCACGTGCATTAAATCGATAACTCCACCAAGAATAAACTCCTTCTTTTGAAGGGTAGAAGTATCGGTATGTATCTGTAAAACCACTATTTAATAACTGTGTAAATTTATTGCGTTCCTGATCCGTAAATCCTGCATTTTTATGATTAGTTTTATCATTCTTTAAATCAATCTCTTGGTGCGCCACGTTTAAATCTCCACAGAAAATAACGGGTTTATGCTGATTTAACTGGTCTATGTATGCTCTAAATGCATCGTCCCAAGCCATTCGATATTCTAGTCTCTTTAATTTTGGCTGTGAATTTGGTGTATAACAAGTAATTACGTAAAATTTTTCAAATTCTAAAGTAATTACACGGCCTTCTTGATCATGTTCCTCAATTCCAAGTCCATATCTTACAGTAAGAGGCTTTTTTTTAGTAAAAATTGCCGTACCAGAATATCCTTTTTTCTCCGCATAATTCCAATATTGATAGTAGTGAGGCAATTCTAATTCAATTTGCCCCTCTTGCAACTTTGTTTCCTGGATGCAAAATATATCTGCATCTAGTTCCTTAAAAACATCCAGAAATCCATGCTTAACCGCTGCACGCAATCCATTTACATTCCATGAAATAAGCTTCAAAATGACTTCCTCCAGTGTAAAAATTAATTTACTAATATTCCTATTCTATTATCGCATATTTTATTACTGATAGTACGCAATACATCAGCTTGCTTTCCTAAAAACGATTCCTTCAAACGCTCTAAAACGCTATAATTAAATAAAAAAGGACGGTGTTTTTAATGAAAATTAGCGTTGACTTAATTAATGGCTACTTACCAGATCAATTTGGTAAGCATGCTCCCAAAGCATATACATCCCATGATTTTCCAACTCGCTCATTCCCTATCAATATTAGTGATATTCCGATTGGAACTAAAGCATTAGCATTAACTTTAATCGACTATGATGCTGTTCCTGTGGCTGGTTTCCCTTGGATTCATTGGATTGCTACTGATATTGATGCAACTAATTATATCCCTGAAAATATTAGTATTTTAAATACAGGTATCGTGCAAGGTAAAAATAGTTCTGTTTCTAAATATATTGATTTTCATGACCCAGCAATCGAGGCCCGTTACCTAGGTCCTAAACCTCCTGCTGATCACGACTATACTCTGACGGTCTATGCCTTAAAAGAAAAGACTGGTTTAAAACCAGGATTTTATCTTAATGATTTAATGCGCCAAACCAAAGAACGAACAATTGAAAAAGCAACACTTGAGATCCCATCGCGAGGTTAAAAATAAGCTGCTACCAAAGGAAATAAAATCTTTGATAACAGCTTATTTTTTGTCTTAATATTAAGGAATATTTTCCTATTTTATATAGAAAACACTTGTTACAACGCCTTTTTAATTACTAAATAAAAATGAACGTTTTACCTGTCTGAATAGACGTATAAAAGCATAAAATACTATTGAAATCCAGCTTAACATAGCTATCCACAGCATCATTACACTAACTTTTTTAGGCGTATACGTTACTTCCATAACATTTTTACCAATCTTTCCTTTAACCTTAGGAACCTTAATTATACCTCCCGAAGATCTAGGGATTACTGGTAAGCCGTTTAATTTAAAATGATTATTTTTATAATATGCAACTGGTGGATTATCATAAGTTCCATTGCCCTTCCATGTCACAATAATCTTGTGTTGCGCTACTTCCTTTTTATAATTTTTATTTTTAGTCGGTTGGATAATTTTATTGTTATAATCCCAGTATACAGAATTATCTATGCTATGATTAGCGGGCATATAATCCGAAGTCGACTTAGTAATATAATTAATATCTTGTTCATTTAAAGGCTGCTTCATCAAATAAGTAATATGCTTTAAAGTTTTAGGATCACGTCCAATATATGGTATAGTAGTCGATTTTGAAACTAATACATTGTGGCTTGCACTCCGATTATAGCGAAAATTAGAGCGCATATTTACTACTAAGAAAAGTAACAACACTAGGGTTAGTCCATTCCTAATTTGTTTGATAAAGAAATTTGTACACTCAAAATCACCAATGCTGGCAACTGTAATTAATGCTAACACTGTGGCTGGGCCTACTAAACGTGCTGGAAATTGTAGTAAACTACTAAAAACAGCACTATCATGCATGATAGTAGGCCAATCAATAATAATAGTTGTTGAACACAAAAATAATGTTAATGATAAAAACCCCGTAATCTTCATAGCTAGAGATATCTTTTTAAAGAAGAACAATAAAGTTGAAGAAACGGCTAAAATAAAAAACAAGTTAACCCATTTTCCAGAAAATATTTGTAAAATATTATAAATACCCTTGCCATCGACAAAATCAAACTTAACGATAGGCACTATATAGTTACCATTATATAATTCGAACATTCCCGCTACTACATTTAATGATAAGCTTATACAAAGCAAAACTGCGTAAATACCATTCTTAAGTAAATTTTTTCTAGAAGCTCTATTAATTATTAAGGCAATAATAGCATAGATAACTAACAAGAATACTGATTGAATAGCAGTTGCTAGGTGTGTTTGTACCACTACTGCCATAATAGTACCTAGTTGAACCCAATTGATAGGTTCATCTTTATTATTAACCATCCGCATGCCGCACCCGACTACCAAAGGAATAAGCATCGCACCAATACTGGTAAAGTTCTGTGCCGCATCCCATCTAATTACAGCTGGACTAAATGCGTACATAATACAAACCAATTGGATCATGAATTGATTTTTTACCTTTCCCATTTTAAGGGCATAATTCATAGATAAACCTGATAAAATAAAAAATAAAAAACGCGTTACAATTTCAAATTTATAAAAACTCCCGCAAATAAGCAATATTCCACCAAAAATATATGTGATTAACGGACTATATACTGATGTGACCATTCGACCCGAGTTAGAGAACCCATATAATTGAATAAAGTAGGAAAAATTATGATTTTTTATCTGCATAGCAGTATCATATATCCGGTTAAAATGAAATAATCCATCTGCACCAATAATCGTAATATGATGGTGTATCTGAGGGATCGTTATGAATATACCTATGACTAATATAATTATAAGATACCAGTGCGTCTTAATTTTTTTATTTAGAGCAACCATATATTTTCTCCCCACTAAACCTTTAATATATTTTTATACACGCAACGATATTAACAATACCAGACTATCCGTCATAATGTAAAATGATATTTTAAATTCATAAATTATATTATTTAATCAATAGAACTCATTAAATTTTTAGTAAACAAAAAACATCAGCAACCACTCCAAGTGGCTACTGATGTTTTTTAAAATTGTGACTTTTAAATTATATTTTTAGATAAATTGGATCAATGTCATTACGATTGGTACAACGACAATGAATAAAATCGTACTAGTTGTAACCAAGTTGGTAGCGTACTTAACATCACCATGCGCTTCATTAGCTAAGATTGGCATAACAGCTAATCCAGGTGCAGCTGCTTGAACGATTAAAGTTTGCATTTCCATCGTTGGTAAGCTGTGACCTGTATGTGCTCCTAATAAGATCAACCCTGTAATTACAAGTGGTGAAAGAACAAAACGACCAATCAAGGCAAAGATTGTATCACGATCAAAATGAATACTCTTTAAACCTGCATCGTATAATACGATACCGATATAGATTAATGATAATGGTGTGACCAAGTTACCTACGTAACTCAATGTGTTACCAGCCCAACCTGGAACAGGTAAGCCAAGTACTAGCCAAACGATAGCTACTAGGAAGCCAAGTAATGGAGGTGGAAGAAGTTTCTTCCAGTTTATCTTACGGCCAGTAGACTTATCGTCAGCTTTCTTAGTTGGATCATCATTAGCAATCAAGAAGACCCCAAAGGCCCATGTTGAAACTGTATTTGTTACATAATAAACCAAGAAGTAGGCTAAACTCTTTGTACCAAATAAAGCAATATTCAAAGGTAATCCGATAAAGATGGTATTAGCATTAACTACCGTGTTCATAAATAGTCCACGACGACCTGGACGTACCTTTAATAATTTAACCGTAATCCAAGCAATGATGTAACCAATAATTACTCCTCCAAATGAATAAATCAATCCACTTGAAAGACCAATCAACTTAGGTAATGTTAGATATTTCATTACTGACATAAAAATTGAAGCTGGTAAAGCCACATTCATAATTAATTTTGAAATACTACCACTAAATTGGTCGTCAAACCAACCCATTCCTCGTAACCCAAAACCGAGGCCCATCATTAAAAGAATCGTAACAATACTTCCAACAGACGTAATAAACGCAGTCATTTTCTCACACTCTCTTCTTTTCACAAAACTGAAACGCTCGAATTCACCAACGTCCTCTCCACAGTTTTGCTTCTCTTATTTTAATTCTCTCTTTGCTTTCTCCGATTGTCCTGATTTTAGTATTCAGGATTCCAACGTGTATCTTCAACTGCTTGATCAACATTATCAATCTTTTCTTTTGTAAGTCCTTGATCAACAGCACTTTGAGCAATTGCCTTAGCAACAGTATTAGAGAAATCGCTCAATTTTGAAACAGGAGGTAATACAGCAGCTCCTGGTTGGTCAACATCCACGATACCACCTAATGAATGAGCAGCTTTAGAAATCATTGTGTCATTCAATACCTTAGCAGTCGAAGCAATCACACCTAAACCTAAACCAGGGTAAACTAAAGCATTATTAGCTTGACCAATTTGGTAAGTTACACCGTTGTATTCAATATCTCCTACTGGAATACCAGTAGCAATTAATGCGCGGCCATCAGTCCACTTAAGTAAATCTTCAGCTTTAGCTTCAGCTAACTTAGTAGGATTTGATAGTGGGAAGATAATTGGACGTTCTGTATGAGCTGCCATTTCACGTACAACTTCTTCTGTAAATGAACCTGGTTGAGTAGAAGTACCCACCATAATTGTTGGGTGAACTGCTTTAACAACTGATAATAGATCAGTTAGTTCATCAGCATTATCAAATTCACTTCGTTTGCGAGCAAATGGTTTTTGTTCTGGTGTCAATGTTTCATCGTCATCGAACAATAGTCCTTGCTTGTCTACCATGTAGAAGTGCTTCTTAGCTTCTTCTTCTGATAAACCATTTTCAATCATTTCTTCGTAGATTCGTCCTAAAATACCGGCTCCGGCTGTACCTGCACCAAAGCTTAAGTAAACTTGGTCTGTAATCTTTTGCTTAGAAATGTTTAATGCTCCAAGGATACCAGCTAATGTGATAATTCCTGTTCCTTGAATATCATCATTGAAGATTACATAACGATCTTTGTACTTATTCAAAATGTTAGCTGCATTATCACGACCAAAGTCTTCGAAATGCAAGTACATGTTAGGGAATAAGTTTTCAGCTGTTTCAACAAACTTATCAACAAAATCGTAGTAACGATCACCTTTAATCCGTTCGTGACGGTTACCTAAATACATTGGGTTCTTCAATAAATCTTGGTTGTTAGTACCGACATCTAGAACAACAGGCAATACTTGGCTTGGGTCGATACCAGCAGCAGCTGTATAAACCATCAATTTACCAACAGAGATATCAACACCGTTAGTACCCCAGTCACCAATACCTAAGATACCTTCTGCATCAGTTACAACAATCAAACGAATGTCGCGTCCAGCAGCTGAATTTTTCAAAGCTTCTTCCATCATATCAGGATCATCGATTGATAGGAATGTTGCATTTTGTGATTGTACATATAACTCACTATAGTTTTCGATCGTATCTGCAATAGTTGGATCGTAAACGATTGGCATAAATTCAACAACGTGTTGACTAAATAACTTGTAGAATAACACGCGGTTTTCGTTGAAGATTTGCATCAAGAACAAACGCTTTTCAAGGTCATTAGCCTTGGTTTGAAATTGTGCATAAACTTGTTCAACTTGTTCATCGATTGTTTGGATGTATGGCGGAATTAAACCATTCAATCCTAATTGGTCACGTTCTTCTTTAGTGAACGCCGTTCCTTTATTTAAATATGGATTATTAAGAATACTCATTGCTTTTTCAGTCATTTTTCTTCCTCCAGTTCTTATTTACTGTGTAAGTCTAATCCCTCGTAAAAACTATAGTCAAATTTGTTATTAGTTATAAATATTTTTTATATTAATTCTAAAAATACTGTTATAATAGTATTTCGGAGGTGCAATATGAACATTAAAGATTTGAATTATTTTCATGAACTCGTAAAAAATAAAAATTTTTCTTCAGTTGCCGAAATTTTTCATGTTAGCCAACCGACAATTAGTATGTCAGTTCGCCGATTAGAAGAAGAGTTTAATACCACCCTTTTCACTCGCGATCAAGGACGTCACCACTTAAATGTCACTTTGAGCGGTCAACAACTAGATGAACATGTTAATGCGATTTTGGATCATATCGCCATTGCGCAAAATAGTATCAACAATATTAATACCAACAAACTCATTTTGGGATTACCCCCCATTATGACCAAATACTTTTTTCCAAAAATCGCTAAACAGCTTACCGAACAAAATCTATTAAAAGCGATTGTTCCCGTAGAAAAAGGATCAGCTGAGTTAGAAAAAATGCTTTTAAATGGAACTTTGGATATGTCATTAATGGGATCAGTTCAAAATGAACATCACCGAAATTTAGCCTACCAACACTTGGGAAAAGACCATTTTACCGCTATCGTTGGTAACCAATCACCTTTCTTTAAACGTGAAAAGATTTGGTTTTCTGAATTAAAGAATGAAAAATTTCTTACTTTTGATAGTAACTTCGTTCATTCTGAAGCCTTAAAAAATTTTAGTAAGATTACAAACTTTCGACCTAATATTGTCTATCAAAGTAACGACGCTCAGGTCATTCAAGAAATGGTTGCTCAAAATGTTGGAGTCGGATTTATCGCCAATTCAGCACTCACTACCCGCCCAGATATTAAAGCATTGCCTTTTTATGATGAAGACCAACCTTTCTTCTATATGAATTTGGTCCAACGTAAAGACCGGATTCTAAGTCCCAATCAACAAAAGATTGCCGATTTAATTTATGGAAATTCGCTAATGAAATAAAAAAGTTTGATACTTGATTAAAAATCGCGTATCAAACTTTTTTTGAATCTACTTTAGAAACGTGCATATCCTAAAGCATGTTGCGCAGCTAAATTAATTAAACTCCATTGTCGGTCGTAGCCTGGTTGGAAGAAGAAATCTGCTTCAGCCAAGTCTTCTACCGTCAATCGGTGTTCCACTGCCAAAGCTAAAACATTTCCTTGTGCCGTCATGTCAGCGGTCGAAAGTACCGCGCCGCCTAAAACAATGTGGGTATGGGGGTCAAACGTGATATCAACATCAACGCGCACATTTCCTTCCGCCTTGGGAACATACGCGGGGCGAATATGATCTACGTAATGTGAGTTAACAATTTCAACATTAGAACGTTCTGCCGTAAATTCATTTACACCGGTCGAAGCAAAATGTTCGTCAAACACATGTAAGGCTGATGAACCAACAACTCCCTTAAAAATTTGAGTTGGTTTCTTTTCAAAAATATGGTTCACAACATATTGAGCTTCTCGACGGGCGGTTGTAGCTAGGGCAATCGGCGATGGTTTTCCGGCTGGAATCGATAATGGTAAGATCGCATCTCCAATGGCGAATACGTCTGGCACATTGGTCCTCAAGTATCCATCTACATTGATGAATCCTCGATCAGTCAAGTCCACAATGCCCTTAAGCCATTCTGTATTAGGTTGGACACCCGCAGCTTGAATTACCAAATCTGCAGGATAACTTCCCTTTTTAGTTTCTACACTGGCAACTTTATCATCGCCCTTAAATGCAGTAATACTTTGGCTCATTTCTACTTGAATACCATTGTCAGTTAATGTTTTATCAATAATTTCCGTCATTTCATGGTTTAGATAATTTCCGAGGGGACGGTCGATGAAATCGAATAAGGTGACGTGTTTACCTTTCTTAGCAAATACTTCAGCTGCTTCAATTCCAATATATCCTGAACCAATTACGGCTACGTTTTTAATGCTATCATCAGTCAAGGCAGCTTTAATCTTAGTTGCCCAGTCATAACCACGCATTAAATAAACATTTTTAAGATCTGTGCCTGGTACCGGTAGATTCTTAGGTGTTACTCCTGAACTAAGAATTAATTTATCATAAGCTACTTGTTCTTCTGAACCTGCTTTCAGGTCTTTGACTGTCACCTGTTTTTGATCAACATCAATTGCTGTAACTTGATGATTGTTATAAATCTTTCCACCTTTAGAAGTGATATCCTCTGGCCGGAAATTTCTTACGTCATTAACGTCTGTAACTTGGTCTTCTAAATAAAGTTGCATCCCACACGACATAAACGATACGAAATCTCCCATTTCATAGATCGTAACATCGACATTATCGTATTTATCTAATAGCTCAATCGCCGATTCGTGCCCTCCATGTGATGCCCCAACAATGATAACTTTCACTTTATCCATCTGTATTGTCCCCCTATTTCTTAATATTACGTCTACAGTCTAACTCTTTTTGTGAACCGCTTACAATTAAAACGCTTATAAACTACAAATAAAAAAGCCATTAACCTATCTCTGTAGTGACTTCCAATAGCTAGATTTTTGGTCTAACTTTTTGGGCACTAGCATCTTTGTTAATGACTTTTGATTCAGTTATTAAAATTTAAACCACGCATCGATTTGATGGTATTCTTGATCGCTTAGTTCGATTGCGGTAGCTTTAACGTTACTTTTTACCTGTTCTGCTTTACGAGCTCCTGGAATTACAACGCCGAGGTTGGGGTTCTTTAGATACCATGCCAACACTACTTGAGCTACCGTTGCATCTTTACTTTCAGCAATTCCACGTACCTTTTCAACGGCATCGATGATTTGATCAAATTCCGCTTGGGAATATTGGTTGAACTTTCCGCTATCTGTCTTAGCATATTTACCAGTCAAAATTCCAGAAGCTAATGGAAAGTATGGAACAAAAGTAATATTATGCTCATTTAAATATGGAATTAATTCTTTTTCAGCATCACGATGCACAAGACTGTAATGATCCTCGACAACGTCAATAACATCATCAGCATTGGCCTCTTTAATTTGCTCTAAACTAAAGTTAGAAACTCCAATGGCTTTGATCTTACCCGCATCCCGTGCCTTGACTAAGGCTTCAATTGCTTCTGCTTTGTTAGTGGTTTCATCTGGAAAGTGGATATAAAAAATATCAATATAATAGGTTTTTAATCGTTTCAAGGCATGATCAATTTGTTGAGTTAAAAATTCCGGATTATTGTTAGGTTTATAATCATGGTTTACGTCCTGAGCTGCCTTAGTTGCAATCGTTATATTACTACGGTCATAATCTTTAATTACATCACCAATGATTTCTTCTGAACGACCATACCCGTATGCATAAGCTGTATCTAACAACTTAATGTTGCTATCCAAAGCGGTTCTAACTACTTCGTAACCATCTTGATCTTCTAACCCTTCAAACAAGTTATGTCCACCAACTTTATTGGTCCCTAATCCTAAAGTTGTAGTTTCAACTGCACTTTTACCAATTTTGATTTGATTTAACATTGTACTTTCCTCCTATCATCTAAACATGGTTAGAATAACAGAAATCGATTTTACAAACTAACAATATGCGACAAATTATAGTTTATCTACTGTGTCCATTAATGATGCAATCGATGCATCCTCAGACTTACGATCAATCTTAATCACGTTCCAACCAGCATCTTGGGCAGGTTTCAAATCTTTAACTTCATCTACAGCAACATGAACATGTTTCTCTACATCATTGCCGAGTTGATTATTAACATAGTCAAAGAATTTTTGATTAGGCTTATATGTCTGAACATCTTCTGCCGTAATAATCATATCAAATTCATGATCTAGATTAATCACATTACTTTGAATTAAATCTCTAGAATGGTTCGTCATCAATACTGTTTCATAGCCCTTAGCTTTAATTTGATAAAGCGCAGTCGGTGCATCAGGGAAAGGCTTCATCACGGTATGAGCAATCAAAACATCACTAAAGTCACTAGGGTCAACTTTAAATCCTAACTCATCTGCCGTTTGATTGAGGGCTTCTTCCATTAACTTGGAGTATTTTACAAACTCATCAGCTTTCATCAAAGCTAATTCTTTTTCAACGTAAGTGTTACGAACTAAATTATCGTCAATATTATAACGTTCACCTAATCGACCAATTGCTCTGTAAAAAACTTCTGTATCAAATAAAGTATCAAATCCTGCAAAGCTAACTACTTTTTTCATTATTAAAACACCATCCTAAATCTATTTCCTTCTATTATACCGTTTTTATTTATCAAATAAATTTGAACATTTTCAGCTTCTTCGTATGATACTATAGAAATAACTACGTTTGAATAAGGTGTGAAACAAATGCATTTGAAAATTGAAGATACTCGATTATCTACTTTACTAAACTCTATTTTTATTGGAATTTTGATTGGTTTAATTGTCAGCACATTTAGACTAGCAATCGAACATCTTCTAGAAATTTCACAATCAATTTATCGACTAGCCAGTTCCAGTTGGCATTGGTTGGTCCTGATTATAGTGATTAATATTATTTTAGCAGTGTTGGTAGGATTGTTAGTTAAAACTTCTCCCCAAATATCTGGCTCAGGAATTCCTCAAATTGAAGGACAATTATCTGGTGAATATGAAGAAAAATGGTGGCCAGTACTTTGGAAAAAGTTTATTGGTGGAATTTTAGCAATCGGATCTGGCTTGATGCTAGGGCGTGAAGGTCCTTCTATTCAGTTAGGAGCGGTAGTAGGCCAAGGTTGGAGTGAAACCCTCCACTATAGTGGTTCTCAACGTCGCGTTTTAATTGCTGGTGGAGCCGCAGCTGGCCTTTCAGCTGCTTTTAATGCTCCTATTGCTAGTACTCTATTCGTTTTGGAAGAAATCTACCATAACTTTTCTCCGTTGGTTTGGATTAGCGCCCTTACCAGCGCCGTTGTGTCAAACTTTGTTTCTCTTAACTTTTTTGGTTTAACTCCAGTTTTAGCGATTAGATATCCTCATTCTTTGCCTCTTGGGCTTTACTGGCACCTAATTGCCTTGGGGATTTTACTGGGCCTTTTTGGACGACTATATCAGCTTTGTACATTAAATCTAAAAAAATGGTATCAAAAAATTAGCTTTTTACCACGTTGGCTCCATAGTCTAGTGCCTTTTATAACGATTATTCCCATCGGAATTTTATGGCCATCATATTTAGGTGGTGGAAATTCCATCATTACTGCAATTGCTAACAAAAATCCGATTTTTATGACGCTTTTCACCCTATTAATTATTCGATTCATTTTTTCCATGGTATCTTATGGGTCCGGATTACCCGGAGGAATTTTTCTTCCAATCCTAACCCTGGGTGCTATATTTGGGGCTTTGTACGTTAGTATCATGGCTAATCTTAATCTAATTGATATCCATTACTTACCCAACTTTGTGATTTATGCCATGGCTGGCTACTTTGCCGCCATTGGTAAAGCGCCATTTACTGCAATTCTACTGATTACTGAAATGGTTGGTTCGTTACAACATTTAATGCCACTAGCCGTTGTGGCGCTTACCGCCTACATTGTATTAGATTTACTCGGCGGTGAACCAATTTATGAATCTTTACTTCATCAATTAGTTCCAACTATTACTGCTACTCCTAGTGGGCCTCAAGACCGAGTAGAAATTCCAATTGTCGAAGGTTCTAAGCTGGATGGTTTAGCAGTTCGCAATATTTCTTGGCCCAAAGAAAGTTTATTAATTAGCATTCGTCGCGGCTCTAATTCAATTATTCCAAGTGGTGATTCAGTAATTAAACCTGGTGATACGTTGATTGTTACTACTCATCGGGGAAATCGTAAAAAAATCGCTGCCCATTTTGCAAAAATAAACTAAACCACTAAAGAAGCATCCAACAGCACTTAGCGTGCTGCTTGATGCTTCTTTTTATAGTGAGTTTACAACCAGTTCCTTTATTTTCACCAAATAATGATTGAATCATTAATTAATAGCACTTTTTTGTCAATTATCCGCATCAAAATCCCCTATAACAGTCACTTCGGATCATAAAATGATATTAACTTTCAAATAATAAAACATTTTTAAAAAAAATGATAAATATTAGACAATATTTCACAAGCGTTTTTGTTTTTTAATTATTAAAAACGATTTATAATTAACAACGAGATCTTTAGAAAGCGCTTTCTTGAATCTTAACAAATTAAAAAAACGGAGGTACGGACATGGCAGACAAATATATTCTTGCCATCGACGAAGGGACGACTAGTACTCGTACAATCATCTTTGATCATGCTGGAAATAAAATGGCAGATGCTCAAAGAGAATTTCCACAGTACTTTCCGAAACCTGGATGGGTAGAACATAATGCCAACGAAATATGGAATGCCGTATTGTCGACCATTGCTAATGCATTTATCGAGTCAGGAATTAAGCCCAACCAAATTAGTGGAATTGGTATTACCAATCAACGAGAAACTACCGTGATTTGGGATAAAAAGACCGGGCTTCCCATTTATAACGCTGTAGTGTGGCAATCTCGACAGACAGCAGAAATTGCTGAACAACTCGTAAAAGATGGGTATGGCGACATGATTCACCAAAAAACGGGACTAGTTACAGACGCTTACTTCTCGGCAACCAAAATTCGCTGGATTCTTGACCACGTTGATGGCGCACAAGCACGCGCCGAACGCGGCGAGCTGTTGTTTGGAACCATTGATACATGGCTAATGTGGAAATTAACGGATGGTGATGTGCACGTCACTGACTATTCCAACGCTAGCCGCACCATGTTGTATAACATTCACAAATTAGAATGGGACAAAGAAATTCTCGCTTTACTTAATATCCCTGCTTCAATGCTTCCGGAAGTTAAACCTAACTCTACCATTTACGGTAAAACCAAAGATTACCACTTTTATGGTAGCGAAGTTCCCATCTCTGGAATGGCTGGCGATCAGCAAGCGGCCTTATTTGGCCAATTAGCTTTCGAACCCGGAATGGTCAAAAATACCTACGGGACTGGTGCATTTACCGTAATGAACACAGGTGAAAAACCGCAATTATCTGATAATAATTTATTAACCACCATTGGTTACGGTATTAATGGCAAAGTCTATTACGCACTAGAAGGTAGTATTTTTGTGGCTGGTTCGGCAATTCAATGGCTTCGTGATGGAATGAAACTGTTTAAAAAGGCTTCTGAATCAGAGGCAGCCGCTGTTGCTTCTCAAAATGATAATGAAGTCTATGTTGTACCAGCTTTTACCGGACTGGGTGCTCCGTACTGGGATCCTAATGCTCGAGGTTCAGTTTTTGGAATCACTCGTGGAACTACCCGTGAAGATTTCATTAAAGCTACCCTTCAATCCCTTGCATACCAATCTCGTGACGTTATTGACACTATGAAAAAGGATTCGGGAATTGATATTCCTTCCATTCGTGTCGATGGTGGCGCTTCTAATAATGATTACTTGATGCAATTCCAATCTGATATTTTAGGAATTGAAATTGATCGTGCTAGTGATCTCGAAACCACCGCTCTAGGCGCCGCATTTCTTGCGGGATTAGCAGTTGGATTCTGGAAAGACCTTGAAGATTTAAAGAAAGAATATAAGCCAGGGAAGGTATTCAAACCAAAGATGTCAACTGATGAGCGTGAAGACTTATACACAGGTTGGCAAGAAGCGGTTGCAGCAACTCGTCAATTTAAACATCGACCACGACAATCAAAATAACTTAGGAGGCTTATTTCATGTCATTCTCATTAATTAGTAGAAAACAAGATATCGAAAGATTGAAAAATGAAACGCTCGACTTACTTACCATCGGTGGTGGAATCACCGGCGCAGGTGTTGCTATTCAAGCAAGCGCCATGGGTATGAACAACGCCCTAATTGAAATGCAAGATTTCGCTGAAGGAACATCTTCTCGTTCAACCAAGTTAGTTCATGGTGGAATTCGTTATCTTAAAAACTTCGATGTCGAGGTAGTTTCTGATACCGTTAAAGAACGCGCGGTTGTTCAAGGAATTGCCCCTCATATTCCTCGCCCTGATCCAATGCTTCTTCCAATTTATGACGAACCTGGATCAACCTTTGATATGTTTTCAGTTAAAATTGCAATGAATTTGTACGATCAACTTGCTGGTGTTACAGATCCTAAATACACCAACTACACTATTTCAAAAGACGAGGTTCTTCAACGTGAGCCTCAACTTAATCCGGAAGGTCTTTTGGGTGGTGGTGTTTACCTTGATTTTCGTAATAATGATGCTCGTTTAGTGATTGAAAACATCAAAAAAGCTCATGAAAATGGTGGCTTAATGGTCAGTCATATCAAAGCTCAACACATTCTGCATGATGAAAATGGTCGTGTAAATGGTGTTAACGTTAAAGATCTCTTAACTGGTGAAGAATTTGATATTCACGCTAAATTGGTAATCAACACAACGGGTCCCTGGTCGGACTTTATTCGTGAAATGGATGATAAAGAAGAAGTTGTTCCACAGATGCGCCCTACTAAAGGGGTGCACTTGGTTGTTGATCGCTCACGTCTAAACGTCCCTCAGCCAACTTACTTTGACTCTGGCAAACAAGATGGTCGTATGATTTTCGCAATTCCTCGCGAAGGAAAGACCTATTTTGGAACCACCGATACAGATTACAAAGGCGACTTCTTGCATCCACGAGTTGAGCAAGAGGACGTCGATTACTTGTTAAGTATCATTAATAAACATTATCCAGAAGCTAAGATTACGATTGATGATATTGAAGCTAGTTGGGCAGGTTTACGTCCTCTAATTTCTTCCAATGGTAGCTCAGACTACAATGGTGGTAATTCCGGAAAAATTACTTCGGATAGCTTTGATGAAGTCATTGATATTGTAAATAAGTATGAAAATAAAGAAGCTGATCGAGTTGACGTTGAAGATGTCCTTAATAATCTAGAAAGCACCCTCTCAGAAAAAAATCCTTCTGCTGTATCTCGTGGTAGCGCCCTCGACGTTGCAAACGATGGGCTAATCACTCTTGCAGGTGGAAAAATTACCGATTATCGTAAAATGGCTGCTGGAGCCATTGCTCTAATCACCAAAGTTCTCAAAGAAGACTTCAACGAAACATTCAACGAAATTGATTCTAAGCATCTCCAAGTTTCTGGTGGTGACATCGATCCTAATAACGTCGACGCTACCCTTTCATTCTTCGCTAAACAAGGAATTGAAAGTGGTCTATCAAAAGCTGAGGCTGAACAAATAGCTAACCTATTTGGATCAAATGCTGCTCGTGTATTTAGCCAGATTGGGAAAATTGAAGCAGCACCCGGACTAACACTTGCTGAGACAATTAGTCTACATTATTCAATGAATGAAGAAATGACGCTGACACCTGTTGACTACTTGCTCCGCCGTACCAATCACCTTCTTTTCCACCACGATACAATTGATGATGTTAAAAAGGGTGTTATTAATGAAATGGCTCGTTACTTCGAATGGACTGACGAAGAGCGTGAAGCTCAAGCGAAGAAACTCCAAGAAACAATCGATGAAGCTAGCCTTACTTACCTAAAATAGGAGGAACCTTTTCATGGATAATAGTTTATCGCTTCAACTACTGGGGGAGTTTATTGGAACATTTGTACTAGTTTTACTTGGTGACGGTGTTGTGGCTGGAGTTAGCCTTAGAAAGTCAAAAGCTGAAGGCTCTGGTTGGATCGCCATTACTTTAGGCTGGGGATTAGCTGTTACATTAGGGGTTTATGCATCCTCTTTTCTCAGCCCTGCCCATTTAAATCCTGCAGTTTCAGTCGGAATGGCAATTGCCGGTAAATTTCCTTGGTCAAGCGTTATTCCTTATAGCATTGCTCAAATTTTAGGTGGTTTAGTTGGTGGGATTGTCGTTTGGATTCATTATTACCCACATTGGAAAGAAACCAAAGATAAAGATGCTATTCTTGGTACCTTTGCTACAGAACCTGCTATTCGCAATTACAGCATGAACTTTATTAGTGAAGTTGTTGGTACAGCAGTACTTATTTTCGGTTTATTAGCCTTTACTCGGGGACAATTCACTCAGGGTCTTAATCCAATCGCTGTTGGGGTTCTCATTACAGCAATCGGACTTTCCCTTGGCGGAACTACCGGTTACGCCATCAATCCTGCGCGGGATTTAGGTCCTCGTCTCGCACATGCGATGCTTCCAATCGCTAACAAAGGCGGCTCAGATTGGGCCTATAGTTGGGTCCCTATTTTGGGACCAGTTGTTGGTGCCATTCTAGGAGCAATTTGCTTCAATTTGATCCCTTAACAATTAACACTTTATAATTCATGCACCCTTTTTACCCTTTATGCTTAATATTAAAGCAGCAAAACACCGGAATTTAAATTCCGGTGTTTTTATTTTTTAATATATTAAAACTTGTGCTACTAGGATTCCTCCGCCAAATACTAATAAGAAGACCACCACAGGCCATACAAATCTTAACCAGTGTGAATACTGCATGTCTAACATTTGCAACGTCGCCATTACTAATCCAGTTGGTGCTAAGAATAACATTGCATATTGGCCGAATTGGTATGCTGTTACTACCACAAATCTTGGTATTTCAACTGTATCAGCCAAAGGGGCCAAAATCGGCATCGATAAGACTGCTAATCCAGAAGAAGACGGAACAATGAATCCCAATACAAAATAAATCAATAACATCACAATAATAAATATTGGACCACTCATGTTAGCTACTAGAGCTGAAGAGAAATCTAGAATTGTATCAGAGATCATCCCCTCATTTAAAATAAGGTTAATTCCACGTGCTAGCCCAATAATCAAAGAAACTCCTACCAAACTAGATGCTCCATTAACAAACGCATCTACGACGCCTTTTTCACCAATACCATTTGCTCCTATACCAGTCAGAAACATGATAATAATCGCAAATGCTAAGAACGAAGACGCCATGGTTGGAAACCACCATCCCTGTGTCATTACCCCCCACACCATCAGTGGAAATCCGGCAACGAATAACAATAAAATAATTTTCTTCCGTTTAGTAAAACTTGCCTCACTGTCATCAGTACTTTCAACCGACCACTTACTATTGAACGTGTTACGATCTTCATACGAATATGAAAACTGAGGATTGTCCTTAACTTTTCGACTATACCAGTATAAATAACCTACAACAAAAATAGCTGCCACTATGCATCCAAATACACGCCATCCAATTCCTTCTGTAAAATTAATTCCCGCCGCATTCGATGCAATTACGACTGAAAACGGATTAATCGTTGAAAATGCTGTTCCAATCGAACTTGCTAAAAAGATTGCTCCTACACATACTATGGAATCATATCCCATTGCAATGAATACCGGCACTAAAATTGGATAAAAAGCTACGGCCTCTTCTTCAATCCCACACAACGTTCCACCTAATATCATCAAAATTGCTACCAAAAAAATCAATAAAAATTCATGACCTTTAGTTTTCTTGGTTAAAGCAACCAGTCCTGATTCAAATGCTCCACTAGCCCTAACAACCCCAATTAACCCGCCTAAGACAAAGATGAATACCATAATGTCTACAGCTTCAATTGTTCCACGTACCATACTCGTAGTCACTTTAGTAATACTAGCTGGATGTTGCTTCAAACGCTGATATGTATTGGGAATCGAAATTTCTTGCGTAATCCCTCCTGAAGTAAATTTTTTTATATCAATCTTAACTCCCAACTTATTTAATTCCTTTTGAGTGGCAGGTACCTTATGAACCTCGCCCCCAGGATCTTTAACCTGCAAACTTGAAGTAGTCTGATTATAGGCTAACTTAGCATAACTACCAGAAGGGACTGTCCATGTCGCAATAACTGCTACAATTGTTAAAATAAATAAAATTACAAAGGCACCGGGCATTTTTAATTTAAAACGTCTTTTGGCTTTACTGGTCATTTTTATCACCTCATATTTTATGTGGATATAAAATATGGCCTTAAGCGTCAGACACCATTTTGGAAGTTAAACTTTCTATACTTAAAACGCTTCAGGCCATATATTAAAATTTTTGAACTTATATTTTTTCAATCTACTACTTTAAATTATTTACTTAATTAAAAATGATTTTTAAATATGATCTCTTTGAGGCTATACAAATTTTTTGTTGTTTAATGGATGTGAGAAATATACAAATCTCCGGCACACTTTGTTATCAAAGCTTGTATAAGCTTTGATTGCACACTCGAAGTGGTTAATGTTTTAGCTCGCTGGCTATTACTTCCATATCTTGAATTTCTTTAATCGTTGCACCTTTATTTTTCTACAATTCAAACTATAATTTTTCCCATTATCACTAACCCCATTCCAATTAGAGCACCAATTGTTATAAATACTGTTACTATCAATTCTCCCTTAGAGAGGAAATATTCGTGTCCATTATTTTTACGAGCCCGACCATAAAAATAAATTCCAGGGATGTATGCAATAAAACATAGCAATAAATAACTTAACCCTGCCATTAAAATGCCTATTACTTCAAACAACAAGGCTAGGACACCAATTACCAATTGTTGCTGATTTCCTTTTTCATGGATATGTGTCCACGAATATTTAATCTGGTAAGCTGCAACCAGGATATAACACACAATCACCGCTGCGGTACAAAGAGAATAAGCAAAATTGTACGCTTTAGTTGTAAAAAATAGGGTAAATAAGAAAATCTGTATTAATCCAGCCGTTAAAATCAAGGCAAAGGTGGGAGCTTTTTTATCATTAATTTTCCCGAAATATTCTGGTAATAGTTTTTGCTTTGCCATCAATAACATTGTCTCGGCTGGTAACATCGTCCAAGAAAGCCATGCACCTAGGATTGATACAATTAATCCAATTCCAATGAAGTATCCACCCCAAGTACCAACCATCTTTTCAAATATATATAGCATGGCTGGTTGTTTAATCGTTGCCAACTGTTCTTGGGTTAAATATCCATATGGTAAAACTGATGCCAAAATGTAGATAACTAATAAGCTAATCAAACCCAAAATAGTTGCTCTTCCCGCATCTGATTTCTTTTCGGCCCGTGCCGATAGTATTGAGGCACCTTCAATTCCAACAAAAACCCACATCATTACCATCATGCAGTTCTTAACTTGACCTATAACATCTCCACCAACAAAATTATTATTCATATTATTCCAAAAGGCATGCGTAAACATTCCGCCTTTAAAAAGAATAATTCCAAATACAATAAATACAAATAAAGGAATCAATTTACATACGGTTACAATTGTATTAATTATGGCAGCACCTTCGATGCCACGGTTAACTAAATATGTCAGTCCCCATGAAAAGATACTTGCAATTAGAATTAATGGTAAGTTTCGTCCTGACCTAAGAATTGGGAAAAAATAACCTATTGTGCTCATTAGAAAAGTTGCAAATGCCACACTGCCAAGCCATGCTGACAACCAATATCCCCAACCACTAATAAAACCCATGAAAGGACCAAATCCTTTCTTGGGATAGGAAAATATTCCCTCTAGCTCTGGTTCTTTTAATAATAAGTTATTTAACGATAAAGCCAGCATCATAACACCCAAACCAACAATAAACCACGTAATTAAAACCGGTCCCGGCGCTGCAGCCCTCGCAAGATCTGACATAATTCCAAAAACACCACTACCAATAGATGAACTAATTACTAGGGCACTCAAAGTTAATAAGCCTATTTTCACATTTTTCTCTGTCATTCAAATTACTCCCCAAAATTTTAATTAGTTATTTGATATACGTGATGCTTCAGAATATTTATCTAAATTCTTCGTAACTTAATTAGTGTCCAATACCCTATATAATCAAAAAATCATATTTCGTCTTAATTTCTTAGGCAAATTATACTTTTAACCTGCTTAATTAGCTCACAACAATTGTTCCATTAACTACCAAATAAATGGCAATCAAACTGAGAATCAAAATCATCCCCATCATACCTTTCTCTTTACCAGTTAAAGTACGTTTATTTTCTTTCGTTGCTTGATAATAGATAATGAATCCTGGGATGAAACTGATAGAGACTAACAAAATTTGTTGCCAACCAGATAGCACCATGCAGGCAAACTGGAATAAAGCTGCAATTAAGCCAATTGTCCACTGTCCCCATTGCTTTTCCTTGTAGCTGTATTTCATTTGATACAATCCCACAAATAGGTAGGAGAATAGAATAGCTGCTGAAGCTAATGAATAAGCAAAATTATAAGCTTCGGAGGTGAATAGCAATGAGAATAAGAAAATAGTTTGTAGAACCGCTGTAATCATTAGTGACGTTGTTGGAGCTTTTCTTTCATTTAATTTACCCCAAACTTTTGGCATAACCTTATCTTTAGCAATTAACATTGTAGTTTCAGCTGGTAACATCGTCCACGATAACCATGAGATAACCGTAGAAATGATCAAACCTATATTAATAATCATTGCGCCCCAACTACCAACAATTAATTGTAAATCATTTCCTAAAGCTGGTTGTTCAGCACCCGCCAACTGGGCACGTGTTAGTGTTCCGTAAGGGATAATTGAAATCATGACATAAATTATCAGAAGTAAAACAAAGCCGATAATCGTGGCTTGCTGAGCTTGACTTCTAGTTTTAGCACGATGGCCCATAACTGAAGCACCTTCAACACCAATGAATACCCAAATTAAAGTTGATAATGTTCCCTTCAATTGTTCAAAAATTGATCCGGTTGTAGTTCCTTTGGAAAAGTTATTGGCAACGTTTCCCCAAAAATCAGTTGTAAACATGTGACCTTTAAAGAAAATAATTACAATGATAATAAACAAAACTAGTGGAATTATCTTAAAGAAAGTTCCAATGGTGTTAACAAACGAAGCACTTTCTACCCCACGATTGACGAGTAGAGTTAAAGCCCAACAGAAAATAATTGCTACAATTATTGATGGTAAGTTTTGGCCACCCTTGAAAGCCGGTAAAAAAGTTCCAATCGCGCTCATCAGCATGGTTGCAAAAGCAATGTTTCCAAGCCAAGCTGAAAGCCAGTAAGCCCATCCAGAAATGAATTCACCTAATGGACCAAATCCAGCTCCCGCATAACTAAAAATTCCTGCTTCTAAATCGGGGCGTTTTTCAGATAAATTATTTAATGATAAAACTAAGAACAAAAAACCAATCCCAACAAACAACCAAGACAATAATGCTGGTCCTGGTGCGGCAGCAGCGGCAACCGCATTGGTAATTCCAAAGATTCCGGTTCCAATACAAGAGCTAACAATTAAGGCGGTTAAGCCTAGTCGCCCAATTCCGTTTTTATTTTCCATGTTCTTCACTCCATTCTTAAATTTAATAAAAATGGCAAAAGTAAACTGTCTACTATTTTCTAGTACCACAGTTCACTTCTGCCATAAAATTATTTTTAGATGTCTTCACGAACAATTGGGCAGGACATGCACCGTGGACCGCCACGTCCGCGAGATAATTCACTTGAACGAACCTCATGGACCAGAATACCGTGTTGACGTAGTAAGTCGTTCGATACGTAATTTCTGTCGTAAGTTACAACAACGCCAGGAGCGATTGATAACGTATTTGAACCATCATTCCATTGTTCTCTTGGAGCCACAATTGGATCACCATTACCAGTAGGAATTAAGTCAATTTCAGACTTATTAAGAGCCTTCTTCAAGACTTCCTTAATGTCTGTATGATGTTCCATTGTAATCTCACCATCTTTACCAGGATGAAGTACCCAGTTATCAACTTTTCCATCACCAGTTAAAATTGCTGGATGTACTGTAAATTGTTCATAATTAATCATCGTAAATACTGTATCCAAATGCATCATTGCATGATTATGAGGTATTGAAATTGCAATAATCGTGTCATAATTAGAATCTTTGAATAAATTACGAGCGATATCTTCAATTGCATTCGCTGTCGTACGTTGAGAGATACCAATTGCTAATACATGATCATTTAAAACTAATTCATCCCCACCTTCAATATGGGTACGATGATTACGGTCTCGCCATACCTTGACTTTTCCAGCAAAGCGAGGATTGTAGTTCATGATATATTCGGTAATTAAGGACTCACGCATGCGTGCTTCAAAAGTCATCTTGTTGATAGATAACCCATCTCCAATTGATGCTTGGGGATCGCGAGTAAAGTATGCGTTAGGCATTGGGTCCATTAAGAAAGGCCAATCTGTATTCTCAGAAACGGATTGTAAGTCAGGAGTAACAATATTAACATCGCTTGCTCGTACCCCTTCAATAATTTGATTAATCATCATCTGAGGATCCATTGCGTAAAGATATTCCATTAAAGCGTCATGGATTACTCCAACTGCATAGCCAGATTCAGCAATCATTCTATTTAAGAATTCTTTTCTTACTCCATCGTCACTTAAAGCATCAGCTGCCAATTTTTCAAAATAAATCACTTCAATCCCTTGATCTGTCAAGGTCTTAGCAAAAAAGTCATGTTCTTTTTGAGCGATTGGTAGATATGGAATATCATCAAACAATAATCTTTCCATCGAATCCGGGGTAATATTTTCAATTTCTTTACCCGGACGATGTAACATAACTGTCTTAAGTTTTCCGATTTCTGAAGTTACATGAATTGCGTTCGCCACTATAATCACACTCCTATTCTTATTTTTTCTACCTGGTACTTAAATAAATTATTTAGCCGTGAATTACTGTACCTAAGTTACCTTTCAAAGCGTCATCCAAACCATTTAATGAAGTAATAATTGCTTCACGTTCAGGGTGTCCCTTAACAAAAGATAAGCATGCCTGTACTTTTGGTAGCATACTTCCAGCTGCAAATTGTCCGTCATCCATGTACTTTTGGGCTTCTTCAACGCTTAGTTGCTTGAGCACTTTTTGTTCTGGCTTATTATAATTAACGTAAACATAGTCAACAGCTGTGAGAATAATCAATTTATCGGCATCGATATTATCAGCTAGCAAGGCGCTCGAACGATCTTTATCAATTACAGCTGGTACTCCCTTTAAGCCAGTTTCAGTTTTAATGACTGGAACACCACCACCACCGCCAGCGATTACCAAATCACCGTGTTCGACAAGCGTTTTAATACTATTGATTTCAATAATTGATTTTGGTAATGGAGAAGCTACAACTTGGCGATATCCACGTCCTGCATCTTCGACAAATGTATATCCTTTTTCAGCTTCAATTTGTGCGGCTTGTTCTTTGCTGTAGAAATCACCCACTGGTTTAGTCGGTTTTTGAAAAGCAGTATCATCTTGGTCAACTTCAATTTGAGTTATAGTTGTCACAACATTTTTATCCATGTTTCGTTTTGCAAGTTCATTTTGTAAACTTTGTTGTAGATGATAACCTATATAACCCTGACTCATTGCCCCACACTCTGGGAACGGAAAAGCTGCTGTTTTACCATGTTCGGCGGCGTAGTTCATCCCAAGATTGATTTGCCCAACTTGAGGACCATTCCCATGACTAATTACTACTTGATGATCATCACGTACCAAACCAATCAATGATGCAGCCGTATTTTTTACTAACTGTAACTGTTCCTCAGGGCTCTTTCCTAAAGCATTGCCACCTAAGGCAACCACCATTTTTGACATAAACTCGCCCTCCTTAGTCACCTAAAGTTGCAACCATGACAGCTTTAATTGTGTGCATCCGATTTTCAGCTTCTTGGAATACAACTGATTGACTACTTTCAAAGACTTCATCAGTAACTTCCATTTCAGATAGACCATATTTTTCTTCAATCTTTTTACCAATTGATGTGTCTGTATTGTGGAATGCAGGCAGACAGTGTTCAAAGATTGCATTTGGATTTTCGGTAGCTTCCATCACTTCTTTAGTTACTTGATATGGCTTCAATAATTTAATACGCTTTTGCCACATTTCATCTGGTTCACCCATTGATACCCATACATCGGTATAGATAACATCCATATTCTTAACACCAGCTTTAACGTCATTTTCAACAACGATTTTACCGCCTGTTTTAGCAGCAATTGCGTTAGCTTTGTCTAAAACGTCCTTGGTTGGTTCAAGTTCTTTAGGGGTTACAACGTGATATTCCATTCCCATTACAGCAGCACCTAGCATCAAAGCATTAGATACGTTGTCTTGACCGTCTCCAACAAAAGCAAATTTAATATCTTTATATTCTTTCTTCAAAACTTCCCTAGCCGTTAGGAAATCAGCTAAAACTTGAGTTGGGTGATCTTCATCAGTTAAACCATTCCATACAGGAACACCTGAATATTCAGCTAACGTTTCTGCTGAGCGTTGTGAGAATCCACGATATTCAATCCCATCAAACATACCACCCAAGACACGAGCTGTATCTTTAACTGATTCTTTGTAGCCAATGTGTGAGCCTGAAGGACCAAGATAAGTTACGTGAGCACCTTCATCTTTAGCACCAACTTCAAAAGCACAACGTGTTCGAGTTGAATCTTTTTCAAAAATTAAAGCAATATTCTTGCCAGCCAAGCGATTACCTTCATAGCCAGCATATTTAGCTTTCTTTAAATCCTCAGCTAAATTAAGCATGTATTCCATTTCACGAGTACTAAAATCTGATAAGGTTAAAAAACTGCGGTTACGTAAGTTAAATGACATTTTAACGTCCTCCTCTATATTTGATTACGTGTTTAATTCTAGCAAGCGCTTTCACAAAGCTTCAGTGATCAATTGATTTTCTTAAAAATTAATATTATTTTTATTTAAAACGTTTTCATAAATGAATATTTTTTGAATAAAATCACTTATTTTTTGAATAAATATTTTATATAACAAAAAAATTGTCATTTTTTTCATTTTTATATCTTATTATTGTATAATTCATAAAGTATCATATAACTTCAAAAAACTTCAAAAGGAGATCCGACTATGAATTTTTATTTACTATCAGACGATGAATCAAGTGTTTCCATCGTTCAAAATATTATTGAATCGGATTTTAGTAACTCACTGGTTGGAGTTAATTTCGATGTTGATAGTGCCTATGACGATTTATTACAACTAAGAGTCGACGTAATGATCATCAATTGCTTAGAAATTTTTCCAGAAGGGCTAAATTTGATCAAACGTCTCGCTCAAGTCCACATCAAACCTCACTTTATTGTGGTGGGACCTCATAATGAGGCCTATAAAGACGAAGCTTATCGTGTAGGAATTGACGCTTATTTAGATTATCCTTTTAATCATCTGGAGTTTAAAAATATTACGAAGCTAGTGGGTTCTTACTGCCAAGTAGTTGATAAAATGGCTGAAATTAACAAATTAACGTCTGGAATTGCCACACCATTTAATCGACCACAATCTAAGCATCGTCTTCGAACCGATCGAATCCATTCAATCCTCCGCTTTTTAGGGATTGCTTCTGAAAACGGTTGTGATGATATCTTACGGATTGCTAAAGTTATGGTCGATCAAAATATTCCTTTCTCAAAGATTGATTTTCAAGAAAGTCTTTCTTTAAATGAACATGAGAAAAAAAGTGCCTTTCAAAGAATTCGGCGTGCCTTACGTGTTGGTATTTGCAATTTAGCCGGTATGTGTATTGAATATCCCGAAAATGAAGTTCTGCTAGAATATGCCAACAGTTTATTTGATTTCCAGAACGTTTATAATGAAATGCAAAGAATTCGAGAAGTCGGAGCCCAACGCGGTCAAATCTCGATTCAACATTTCTTCGATGGATTATTACAAGAGAGTTATCGCGAAGACACATAGTAAAAATATGACCCTAAAATAAAATTTATTCCCAATACTAGTTAAAAATTTCTTCAGTCCATAAAAAAAGAACCCAACTAAATTAAATATAGTTAAGTTCTTCAAATAGTTTAAAAGATCAATTTTATTAAATAAAAAACATGGTACAAGTAGATAAATTCCAAGTATCATGCCTAAATTGAATGTATAAAACTAGATGCTCCCCATTTTAACTCGGGGAGTTTTTTTATGACTTTAATTCCAATGTCTTAGTTTAAATATTATAAAATTCGCTTTAATTCTTCGACTTCTTCACCAAATAGTTTAAATGCTTGATCAAGATAGTCACGTTTGGTTACATCTACCCCAGCCTGTTTAACTATTTCGACCGGATAATTACTTGCTCCGGCTGATAAGAATTTCTTATAGTTTTCCAATGCACCAGGTTTACCAGAAATAATATCATCGGCTAAAGCGGTTGCGATGGCTTTAGATGTAGCGTATTGGTAAACATAATAATCGTAATAGAAATGAGGAATTTGCGCCCAAGTATCGTCTTTCCAAGGTAAATCTGTTACAGCATCTCCATTATATTCTTTAAACAATCCGTTAAATTTATCAGCCATCAAATCGGGGGTAAGGGTCGTTCCTTTGGCATCTTCTGTATAAATAAAATGCTCAAATTCCGCAAAAAGAGTTTGACGATAAACCGTGCCAATAAAGTTGTCCACATCTTGTGTTAAAATAAATGCTTTAATTTGAGGATCATCAGCATATTTTTCTAACATATAATGGTTTAATAAGCTTTCGTTTAAAGTTGAAGCAATTTCAGCAATAAAGATTGGATATTGTGAATACCAGAAAGGTTGGGCCTTATCCGTGTAAACACTCTGAAGTGCGTGGCCCGATTCATGGGCTAACGTTGAAGTACTATCATAAATATCATTCCAATTTAGTAAGATATATGGATGCACTCCATAAACGTCGTCCTCATAGCCCCCACTACGTTTCCCTTTATTTTCAGCTGCATCAATCCAACGTTGTTCAAATTCCTCTTGCAAATAATTTTGATAATCTTTGCCTAAAGGAGCCAAGGCTGCCATCGTAACCTTTTTACCTTCCTCAAATGCCAAACTTAACTTAGCATCTGCAACCAAAGGAACATGTCGATCAAATTGATACATATGATCTAATCCTAAGTATGCTTTTCGGAAAGCATAATAATCATGCATCAAATCCAGATGTTCATGTGTCGTATTAATCAACGTATCGTAAACGGCTTCTGGAATTTTTTGATCAGCCAAATTCATCTGACGTGCACTATCAAAATGCCTAATTGTGGCTAAAATATTTTGGGCATGAACGTGGCTTTTAAGGGTAGCACCAAAGGTATTCCGCATTGAACGGTACGCCTTAGCAACTTGTTTACTAGCACGCATTCGCATGTCCTGATCTGCTGAAGTAGCAAATTCACTGGCTGTAGCATTAGTTAATTGAACTTCTTCGCCATTTTCATCTTTAATCATTCCAAAATCTAAATCAGCGTCATCTAATTTCGAAGAAATGTCTGAAGCATCATCAATCGCCGGTTGAAGTTGAGCCAACAATTTTTCTTCAGCAGGAGTAAGGGTATGGGCAGCCTGCTCTTGAATTCGACGTAAATTAAATTCATATTGTTTTAATTCTGGCTTCTCATCTAAAAATTGATCCAATTGTGCTGCTGATAGTTGCGTTATTTTAGGATCATAAAATGATACGGCTGCTTCCCACTTATTAACAATTAATAATGCTTGATTCATCAAATCGTTCCCATGTGGGTCAGCAGTATCGCCATCATTAACCCGAGCCGCATATCCATAAACTTTCATAAGGAGTTCTTCACTCTCATAAAGTAATTCAGTTAATGTTAATAACTGTGTAGCACTCTCGGTCATATGTTTAGAATTGGCCTGAATTTCAACAATTTGTTTTTCAACTTGTTGAATGGCCTTTTTAAAATCTGCTTCAGTTGTAAAAATATCGGTGACGTTCCAAGTTAACGCTTCCGGAACCTCTGCCCGTGTTAGTTGTTTTTTTGCCATGTAAAATCCTCCTAATACTATTGCCTTTTATTTTACAACTTCCGAAACTATACACAACTTAAGGCACTTAATTAACTGATAAGGGGCGTGCATTGTGTTGAACTAGGATTTGATTAATCTTAGTAATATCGAAGCCCTCTAACGTTGCTAAATTTTGAGTCATCGGATCTGATTTTAAAAGTTCTCCTAATGTGACTGATAAATTGTGCGGATGATAAGTCAACACGGCCGCTAAACATGTTGATAACATCCGGTCGTCTCCTCTTTTAATTTCCCAGTTATTTGCGATTTCATCTGTTAATTTAGGTACTAATTCTTCCAGATTCATTGATGGGTAAAACCAAAAGTTTAAAGCTCGATCTCTTAGATACTCATCAATTTCCCATTCGTCACTCTCCCGTGCTTCAAATGTATCATCGATTCCTCGAGCTATAATTTCAGCTAATTGATACTTACCCGCTGGTATTTTATCCATTCCAATTAAATTTGTTGCAGCTTTTTTTAGTTCATTTAAATTGCTATTAGTTTTAATCATGATTGTACCCCTCCATTATTAGATTGCTTACGCTTTCATTGTATAACATTTTCAAGGAATAACTATCTTAATATGAAACTTTCCAAACTATATCAAACAAAAAACTGTAGCCGAGCTTGATCGCCCTGCTACAGTTTTTATCATCTACCGTGTTTCTTTTTTCATCACATGTCCTACGATGAAAGTAATTCCATAAGATATGAATAAAATTACAGCGACAATCATATATGGAATGTGAGTATTGTAATCCATCAACATTCCGGCAATAATTGGTCCGATGACGTTCCCCACACTAGTTAAAGACATGTTTAATCCATTAATTAAGCCTTGATTGTCTTTGCCTTCCTTAGTTAATAAGGTGGTGATGGCCGGACGTAAAACATCGAAGGCAGAGAAAACTACTAATGTAGCAATGATTACTTCAATTTGAGTATGAGCTTGGGTAATCCAAAAAACAAAAATTGCTCCAATTAAGAAGCATGCCCCAATCAGTCTCACTTCACCCATTTTCCGCACCAAGAAATCAAAGATAAACACTTGCAAAATCAACGAGAAAATCCCATTAAAAGTCAATACTAGTGCAATCGTTCCTAAACTAAAATTGAAGACTTGGTTAACGTAGATGCTATAAATACTTTCGAATCCCTGTAACCCAAAGGCTGCTACAAAAATCATCGTAAATAGAATTACTAGTGGTGCCGTCATGACACTCTTCAAAGCATTCGGCTTAGTAAACTTGGTCATTTCCGTTTCTTCTATTTTCACTTCAGTCTTCGGCATTACCAAATACGTAAATAATGTTGAAACCAGCCCTAAGGCTGCAGCCGCCCAAAACGGCACTTTATAATGGATATTTGCTAATACACCACCGAGCCCTGGTCCTAAAATTAGTCCCCCACTAAATGCGGCTGAAATCCAACCAATTACCTTAGCCCTCTGCGCCGTAGTGGTAACATCAGATGCTAAAGCCATCGACGTTGGAATAAACAAAGCGGCTGAAATGCCACCAACAACTCTGGATACGTTAAATAGTAATAACGAATTTGATAAAGCAAAGATTACTTCCGAAACGGCGTAGAAAAATAATCCCGCTACAATCAGTGGCTTACGTCCAATTTTATCTGAAACTCGTCCAACTAATGGAGAAGCGATAAATTGCGAGAAAGCAAACAATGCCGTCATAATTCCCATTTGAGTAGTAGTATAACCGTAATGATTCTTAATAAATGGTGTGACGGGTATGACTAGACCAATCCCCAAACAAATTAAGAAGTTTCCAGCAATTAAGATATATAATGTCTTTCTGTTTTTTTCACTCATTGTAATTCATCTCCTTCGTTATCTGATACATTCTTTCATGATAACACTCAATGAATAAAAAAGCTCAAGCTCATTACCTATATCTTACGGAGACCATAATTACCAGTCCAAATTCACCTTGGTAATTTCACCGTTATTAAAAGCTTTAACTTGTCCATCATCCAACTTTACAACGATATTTCCATACTCGTTAATATCCGTTGCAATCCCCTTTACTTGTTTCGTTCCGACTTGTAAGGTAACTGGCTTACCAATTACGATTGACATTCTTCGATACTCGGACAAAAAGCTGCCATCTAAATAATTTTGCCAATTATCTACAATCGTATTAATTAATTGGGCGGCGATTAAATTACGATCAATGTTCGGTTCATTTTTAGCAACAATGGCTCCCGCTTTTTGTTGTAATTCTTCTGGAAATTCAGGCGTGGTTAAGTTAATTCCCACCCCGATTACAAACGCTTGCGTAGAAGCAGATTCTACTTCGGTAATTGCCTCAGTAATAATTCCTGCCACCTTTCGTCGATTCATTAAAATGTCGTTAACCCATTTCAACTTAAATTCACGTTCAGGGAAAAAATCTTTAAATGTTTGTGCAATCACATAGGCAACCCCAGTAGTTATTAAGCCCACCTGGTTAATTTCAAAAGTGGGCTTAGGGATAACTATGCTAAAGTAAAGTCCTTGTTCTTTGGGTGAGTAAAAACTACGTCCTCTTCGTCCGTATCCTTGCGTTTGCTGCTCGCTAATCACAGCAAATGCCTTTTCGACTTGGTGAGTAGCGAGATAGTTTTTAGCATACATTTGAGTTGAATCGACTTGCTCTTCAACAGCAACATGATCAACACTTTTATTTTTATAAAAATTAATGACTACTTCATCCAACTTAGAGCTACTTTCATATTTGTAACCTAGATTTTTCTGACTTTGGATTTGGTGACCGCGTTTCTTTAATAGGTTAATATTTTTCCAAATCGTTTCGCGGGTAACGCCTAGACTATCTGCTATTTCATTTCCAGATACCCAACGATCTCGATCTTTCAATAATTCTAATAAAACTTTTTGGCTTGTTTTATTCCCCATCTTATAACCACCCTTAATCTATTTAACTAGTTTAAGTGTACTATCTTCTCCAATCGATTGGCTATGATAATTACTAAAATAGCTTTGATTGTATCACCTGGGATAAATAATAAAGTAGAAAACATGGCCGTTGAAAGTGGCATGGGTGCTTGAATCGCTAACCAGAACGCACCAAATACATCAATAAAAACTGCTCCTCCAAGCCAAACAGAAAGTAAACTAAGTATTAATTGATTCTTAATTTTGCCTTTCAAAGCATTCTTGATTAAATTAATTACTAGTGGCGCAAACAACCAAGCCACTAAATAGCCCCCGGTAGCTCCTAAAAATACTACGGCGCCACCTAAACCACCGGAAAGGATTGGCAATCCCAAACTTACTAATAATAAAAATATTCCTACTGATAACGTTCCATATCTAGTACCTAGCATGTCACCAGCCATCATTACTCCCATATTTTGTAAGACAATGGGAACTGGAATTAACAAGAGCGGAATTCTAGGCATCAGCCCCATCACAATCGTTAAAGCTGTTATCATTGCTGCTAAAGTCATCATTTTTACTGCACTTTGGTTGCTTCTCTCCATTTTTAAAACCTACCTTCTTTAATTTTGAAACAAATTCATTATATATAATAGTAACCTATTTTTATAAAATAAGGTTACTATTACAGATTTTTTAATCGATTAATTTCAAAATTTTTAGGTCTAAACCGTGTTGGAGATTACTTTTTACTCATAATTTTGGTGTAAGCTATTCCTTTCTTCATTCTTTGACAAAAGCTTTTCAATTGTCACTTCTAAAATTAATGATCTATCCGTTGTACAAAAAAACCGAATTAAAGCAGCATTCAAACTACTCTAATTCGGTTTCGGTTTTTAATTTATTAAATTACATTTCGTTCAAAAGGTTGGTCACTGATACCGTCATCCAAAATCTTTTTCGCCCATTCTTTAGCTGAAAATAGTGAATGATCACGGTAATTACCACAACTGTAGATGTCCGTACCTGGTACATCTTCCCACTTAGTAACATTTGCGATTTCTTCTAGTGCACCCTTCAATGCTTTAGCAACTTCTGTGGTTGTAGGTTCTCCCCAAGCAATCAAATGGAAACCTGTTCGACATCCGAATGGAGAACAGTCGATAATTCCATCCATTCGATCTCGCAATAATCCAGCTAGCAAATGTTCAATCGTATGTAGTCCTGCAGTGGGAATCGCATTTTCGTTTGGTTGAACTAAACGTAAATCGAAATTAGAAATCTTATCGCCCTTATTTCCCGTTTCAACTGTAATTAAACGTACGTACGGAGCCTTTACCTTTGTGTGATCCAATTCAAAGCTTTCTACTTTTGCCATAAAAACATCCCCCTATTCATCGGTATCTATGTCCTATTTTAGACCAACTCGATCCTGATATAAATTAAAAAATTCATTTAAAAATCGTCCTGGCTAATGTTATGCATCAAATGATAACTAACCATCATTTTTTGCAAAGGACGGAGATTAACAACGGGGAGGTAACTAGGCATTCTAACCCGATTAAATTCACGTCCAGTTACATCTTGATAGATAGAATATAATAACAAAATACATACAAAAATTAGCGGAAATCCTGCAACCGTACAGATTGCTTGAACGACCTCAAATCCACCTACTATAACAATTCCTAACGAGAAAATAATAAACACGATGACCCAAGCCATTCGATTCCATCGGCTAGGTTGGCGACCATGCGACAAGTCTAGACTGGTGAATGATGAAACAATAAATGCAGAAGAAGAAATCGTCGTTGCTAAGAAGATAAAACATGAAACACAGAAAAGAATTAGCATCAATTTATTCATCGGCAAAGTTGTAATCAATGCTGCTTGAACTGCTGCTTGTCCTTGTGTATTCAAAATGTGCACGATGTTTAAAGTGCCTGATTGTTGAAGCCATAGAGCATAGCCCCCTAAAACTGCATAAAATGAAATACAGCCACCGACTCCATAAGTCATCATCCCTAAAACAACTTGGCGAATCGTCTTACCATGCGAAATCCGGGCAATAAATAACCCCATTACCGGCATGTAGGCTAACCACCAACCCCAATAAAACAAGGTTTGATGTTGAGCAAAACCATTGGTGCCAGCATTAGCTTTATTAAAGGAAAGCGCAGTAAAATGTTGCGCCATTAATTTCAAGGTTTGACCTTCTGAGCCCACTAAAAATTTAGTTGGACCAGCTACTAAAACAATTGCTAAGAAAATAATTGCCAAATAAATGTGCCATGCTGATAGTTTTTTAATTCCCTTATTTAAACCTGCGTACACGGTTAACGTAAATAAAATCAATAAAATAAAGAATAAAAATAGTTTTAAATAAATCGTATCTTTAATACCTACGATAATACTTAAAACACGTGCAATCACGGGAATTTCCATTCCAATCGAAGAACCAATTCCACCCATGATCCCAAAAACGACTAAGAAATCAATTAGTTGACGTAAAACTTTTTTGTATAATTGATCGCCCTTCAAGAGGGGAATTACAGTACTTAATCGCATTACTGGAATTTTTTTTACATACATTGTATAAGCAATAGCAATGGTAGCAGTTGCAAACATCATCCATGCCATCGGCCCCCAATTAAACTCGCCCACTACGTTAGCATAGGCAAACGCTTGGGTCGATAATGGCTTCGCGCCAAATGCCGGGTGCTGAAGGTATTGCAATGGATCAGTTGCACTTAACATCAAAATACTTGCATCAATTGCAGTTGCAAAAACCATGCTTCCCCATTGAAAACCACTATAGTCTTTAGCTGGATCAGCCTTTCCGAATCTGATTTTACCGTATTTACTAAAAATCAAAACGATAAAAAACATGAAATTGATGACATAAATTGAGATATACAACCACTCGTATTTGCTTGTAACGAATGACAACAACGCGTTCATTAATTGCTGAACGGCTGGGCCGCCTGTGATGAGGATGATTGATACAACCCCAAATAACACCATTGTTGGTAAAAAGACAGCTCGATCGACATTCTTACTGTGTAAGATAAAAAATTCCTCCCATATTTTCAAAAAATTGGTACAAAAAAAGCAACACCATTGGCGTATTAAGTTCACACCTGCATAGCGTTGCTCGATCGGATTGCTCCGAAATTCGTCATACCTGTTACTTTCATGTTACTACTATTAATTTAAATATCAAATTAGGCTAGATTTGTTTGATTATTCTGGCAGGATTTCCCGCAATTACCACATTGTCCCCAAAACTCTTTGTTACCACTGATCCAGCACCCACGACGACGTTATTGCCCAAAGTTACCCCAGGTAAAACGGTCACTCGTCCTCCAAACCAACAGCTATTACCAATTGTAATTGGAGCACCTAATTCTACATCAGCATTTCTCTTAACGGGATCAAGTGGATGAATAGGAGTATACAGCCCCACGTTAGGACCAAAATAACAGTGTTCACCAATCGTAATTGGACACGTATCAAGGAAAGTCATATCGTAGTTGCCATAAAAATGGTTACCAATGTGAATATTCCATCCATAATCAAATTTGAATTCACTCTCGACAAAGAAATCGTCACCTACATCACCTAGTAGTTTTTTAAAACCACCATTACGTTTCTCATTGTCTGTTTCGTTGTTAATCACTTGTAATTGTTGACGGATGAACTTTCGACGACCAATTAATTCAGCATCAAACTGCTGGTAAGGTTCTCCAGCAGTCATTTTTTCTCGTTCAGTTCTTGTCATATTTACGCGCTTCCTTCTTTAAATTAGCCCTTCTTGTTGCAACCCTGCCTGCGCTACCAAGTTAATAAAATTAAATGGTCGATCGTAGTATGGTTGGAATAACATATCCACAAATGCTAAATCTTTCAGCGTATTTTGATTCTGAATTGCTAAAGACATTGTATTAGCCAATTGAGAAACATTATGTTCACTAAAGAATTGGGCCCCCAGAACTTTTAAACTGTCCTGTTCATAAACAATTATACTGTTTATTTTTTCCGTTGTCGGCATAAATTCTGGACGATAATTGTCCTCATAGCTGATATATTTGACCTTTAAACCAGCATCTAAAGCTCGTTGATAGGTTAAACCGGTAGTAGCTAATGTATAACCAAACAATTGTAAGCCTGATGTTCCTTGCGAACCTATTTCAGGCCAACGATTACCGAAAATATTAATACCAACTAATTTACCTTGGCGAATTGCATTCGTCGCCAATGGGATATAGCTATCTGTATCCGTCGGATTGTAATGTACAGTACGAGCATCTCCTGCCGCGTAAATATCCGGATCAGAAGTTTGTCCATATTCGTTAGTTAAAATTGCACCATTACGACTCATTTTAACCTGCCCCTCTAACAAATTAGTTACCGGGATGAAGCCTTTTGAAACAATCGCTACGTCAACTTCTTCATTTTGATCATGAATGGTAGTAACCAGTAAGGAGTCCTTTTGATCCGTGAACGATGCGACTTTACTATTAAGTTTAACTTTGACCCCGTGGTCTTCCAGGATTTCAACTAACATTTTGCTCAGCTGTACATCCACGTAATTATTTAAAATCACATCATGACTATGGTATAAGGTTACTTGACAACCTAAATCAGACAAGCTTTCTGCTAACTCTGCGTTAACATATCCTCCACCAATTAATGCAACTCGCTGGTGGGGTTTTAAAACTTGGTGTAAAGTCTGCGCTTGTTCATAGTTTTTACATAGCATTACTCGTTTATGATTAATGCCTTTAATTGGAGGTAAGGTCACTGCTGAACCCGTGCACATCACTAATTTATCGTAATGTTCACGACGAATACTATAGTCTTCCATGTTTTGTACCAAAATCTCTTTTTGATTTCGGTCAATTTTTAGAACATCATGTCGCAGGTTCACCCGAATTTTTTCTGAACGGAGATCCTCTGCATCATCATACATCATGTCTTCTAGCCGTTTTACGCGTCCATTCAGATACAATGCGATTCCACATGATAAGAAAGAGATATTATTATTACGTTCATAAATATCTACCTCCGTATCCGGATTTTGTCGTAAGATTTCTCTCACTGCTGCTGTACCAGCATGGGTACACCCGATGATTGCTACTTTCATTTTGCCTCCTACTTGTTTTATACTGGACTTACTTGTTAAGAATTTTTTACACGATTCCAGATGCTTTATATTTTAATTTTAGACTGGATTAAGACTTTGTAAATGCTTTAATAAGGAAAATTAGCAAACTAACCACGCCAAATTTCAAGGAGTTTACTTAATGCTTAGATTTTTTATCCAACCGCAGTTAAATACGATTGTTGATTCAGTAATTGGTTACGAGATGCTGATCAAAGAATACCGCGATGGGACCTGGCGAATGCCTGCTTCTTTTTCAGCAATTCCAGCCCATGATATGGCAGAATTACTGATTGCAACTGCTAAAGAACTATCTCTTAAAGTTGGTTCAGTTTCATTTAATGTTGATCGTAACCAAATTCTTGATGATCAACTAATTCACGCTTTAATTGCCGCCCAGACAGTTTTACGTCCAGTTAAATTAATTATCGAATTAATTGAAAATGATGTTAAACCCTCGGTGTCTGATGAGCAATTAATTGAAGTTGTTACGCAATTGAATGACTTTGGAATCCAATTTTGTCTCGATGACGTTGGTAGCGGAATTAATACATGGCCTGCAGTTAAGCCGCTACTACCATACACTCGTGAACTTAAGTACGCTCTCCAAAATTATAAAGAGCATTTGAACGAATCTGCCGCTGAAAATCACGTTACCTTTTGGCAAAACCTAGCAACTAAACATCAAATGCGTTTCATTTTGGAAGGTATCGAAGATGATAATGATGATGCTTGGGCCGATTCTATGAATATCGATTTACGCCAAGGATACTACTATGGCCGCCCTACACTAATGAAAATACATCCCGATGATCCCGATTAACTTATGTAAAGAAAAACCGCGTTGCGAGACACAATCGTAACACGGTTTTTTATTTAGTTTCTATTCGATTTCAATTCCGGAAGTCTTTTCACCACTGGCCTTAGGTAAGGTAATTGATAAAACTCCATTATCAACTTTAGCCTTAATATCTTCAGCCTTAACTCTTGGTAATTCGTAACTTCTCCGCATGATACCATAGCTTCGTTCGGTCATCGTAACATTATGCTTTTCATCTTCATGATCAGCAAAACTATCTTTCTTCACTTCCACATTTAGCACGCCATCTTGATAATCCAATTTAATATCTTTTTTATCAATTCCTGGCACATCGATTTTAACTTTGTAATCAGTATCTGATTCACTCACGTCGGTCTTCAATGTTTTTGAGGTTCCATCCCAGCCGTTGTTGAAAAATCCGCGCGATAAACGGTCAAAAAATGGATCCCACATATCATTCCTACGATTCATCATTTCATTAGCCATAAAAACAAAACCCCTTTCTAAATGATTGGTGAAGTTCTTCGCTTCATCCTTACACCTATAATGTTAGTCACATTATGGTATTATGTCAATTACTTTACTCAAGAAAATGTTTTCAATAAAAAAAGACTTACCCAAGAACAAGATATTGTCCATTGCATAAGTCTTTATCTATAATTGTAGATTTAGTTTTCAGTATTGATTCTTTCTGGGAACCAAATCTTAATTTCTTTTTCAGCGCTTTCTACACTATCTGAACTATGAACTACATTCTTAATAGGACCAGGTCCCCATGCTCTGGCAAAGTCACCGCGAATCGTTCCGGACATTGCTTCACTCGGATTAGTTGGACCAGCCATTTTACGGAAGGTGTCGATAATTTCATTACCTTCAGCAATAATGGCCACAATTGGACCACTTGTCATAAATTTTTCAATGTCGGCGTAATATGGTTTATCTACTAATTGTGAGTAATGTTGACGTAACTGTTCTTCCGTTGCGTTTACCATCTTTAAGGCTTTGATTTCATAACGACGATTTTCAATTCGTGAAATCACATGACCGATATGTCCACATTGAACTCCGTCTGGTTTAACTAAAATTAGTGATTTTTCTGTACTCATTGGCAAATCCCCCATTGGTTTTATATGCCAATTATATACTAGAGAACGCCTAGTTTACACGTAATATGGAATGTAAGCCTTTTACTGAAAAATTTTTTACTTAATCTTTAACGCCAACGCGTTCAATGCCACAATAACGGTTGAAAGTGACATTAACACCGCTCCAACTGCCGGACTAAGGACGAATCCAATCGGAGCCAAAATTCCAGCTGCTAGTGGAATTGCAAATAAGTTATATCCAGCTCCCCACCAGAGGTTTTGAACCATTTTAGCATTGGTTGCTTGAGCTAATTTCAAGAAGTTCAAGATATCACTTGGATCGCTGTGCACAAGGACTACATCAGCGGAATCAATTGCGACGTCCGTTCCGGCTCCAATGGCAATTCCAATGTTTGCTTTAGCAAGGCTAGGCGCATCGTTGATGCCGTCCCCTACCATAATTACTTTTCCTTGTTCTTGATATTTTTCAAGTGCCTTTAGTTTGTCTTCTGGTAATAATTCTCCATGCCATTCATCAATTTGAAGGCTTGCCGCAATTTTTTGCGCTGTTTGTTGGTTATCTCCCGTCAACATTACCGGAATATAACCCAATTGCTTTAGTTCTTTAATAAAGGAAACTGCATTTTCCTTTATTTGGTCGCCTTCAGCTAATCCACCTAAAACTTGATTTTCTCTTACTAGGAATGAAACTGAATTACCAGCTGTGCTCCACTTCTCAAAATCATTTGTATCAAACTTAATCTCTTTTTGTTTCAAATAAGAGGCGTTCACAATCTGATACTTCTGACCTTCGATTGTACCTGTTAAACCAATCCCTTTTTGAGCTGAAACATCACGAGATGTTTTAATTGTTTGCTTCAGCTTTTTAGCTGCTGCTTTAATACCAGTTGCTAAAGGATGATCGGAATGGTCTTCTAAGCTAGCCATCAGTGCTAGAATATCATCTTGGTTTAAATCGTCAGCATAACTCTTAACTGCGTTAACCGTGAATTTACCTTCTGTTAATGTACCAGTTTTATCCATCAGGACGTATTTAACTTTTTTAGCTTCTTCAATCGATTGACGGTTACGAACTAGTAAACCATTGGTGGCCGCAATACTGGTACTTCGTGCAACTACTAATGGAATTGCTAGACCTAAAGCATGCGGACAAGCAATAATAAAGACCGTCACCATTCGTTCAAATGCCACATCCAAGCCTTGTGGTAACCAAGCCACAAACGCAATCACACCAACAATTAGAGCCGCATAGAATAACCATGAAGCTACTTTATCAGCCAAACTTTCAGCTTTGGATTTAGATTTTTGAGCGTCACTAACTAACTTCATTACTTGTGATAGATAGCCACTTTCGCCAGTTCCAGTAACCTTAACTTCGATAACTCCGTCTCCGTTAACTGCTCCACCAATTACTTGACTACCTTCTTTTTTATCGATTAAACGTGCTTCACCAGTTACTAAAGATTCATTTACTTTAGTTGAACCTGAAACTACGTCACCATCAGTTGGAATTTGTTCTCCTGCAAGTACGCGGACCGTTTGGCCAACTTCAACATCGCTCAAATCCATATCCATGACATGATCTCCATGTAAAACATGCGCTTGACTAGGTAAAAGTGCGGCCATTTTTTCAACTGCAGAGCCTGCGGCCATCACTGAATTCATTTCTACCCAGTGCCCTAGAAGCATAATTACAATTAGTGTTGCAAGTTCCCAAAAGAAGTCCATTACATGACCGCTAGGATTAATCCATTGATTCATTATAAATGCATAAAGCGAATAGCCGTATGCTACGGTAATTCCCATCGCAATTAAAGTCATCATTGCAGGTGCTTTTGATTTTAACTCACTGACTGCCCCAGTCAAAAAAGGCTTACCCCCATAGAAGAATAAGAAGGTTGCTAAGATTAAGACAATATAATCAGAACCGGTAAAACTAATCGGCAATTTCAAGTCGCCAATTCTAAAATCCATTCCCATAAATGGCGATAATAATAGAATTGGAATAGTAGCAATTAAGCTTACCCAAAATAATTGTTTTAGATTCCCCATGTGCATCATATGTCCATCGCCCATGTCATGCATATCGTGCATGTCATGTTGATGTCCACTCATCTCATGATGCATCTGGGAATGATCCATTTTTGAATGGTCCATGTGCTCTTCATTCATTTGCTTATGATTCATGTTACATATCCTCCATCTTACAATCCATATCACAGTTTTCTGGCAAACAATTACAGCTCACCTTATCCGGTGCTGTTTGTGCCTTTTCCTCCAACTTACCAATTAACATTTGAATGTCACTTTTAGATAATTCAATTTGATCAATCAAATTAGCTAAAGTAGTTCCTACCTTATGTTGGCAAAGATGGACAAAAAGGGATTTAGAAGCATTATCCATTGCAACTTGTTCTTCAATCATGGGCTGATAAATAAATTCTCGTCCATTTTTACTGGTTCTTAAAGCCCCTTTTTTTACTAATCGCCCTAAATAAGTTTTAGTGGTGGAAGCTTTCCATCCCAACTTCTCTTCCAAAATTTCGATAATTTGATGACTCGTAGCCTTTTGGAGCGTCCATATTACTCGCATTGTTTCCCATTCTGATTGACTAATTTCAATTTCATCACTGGTATTCAAACTATATCCTCCAATCTGTTTACAAATGTAATCTTTAAATATAGACTACATTTGTAAACTTAAAAAGTCAAGAAAAAAGACCTCGATTTCCATCGGGTCTCAATTAATTAAGATGAAGTTTTAGTTTTATTCTAGATTAGTTCTTGAGCGTTGAATGATAATAATAGCTATGATAACTAATACTGCACCGATTAATTCTACGACGTTAAAAGGATGGCCTAGGAATAGTAAACTCAACACAAAAGTCACGACCGGTTGGACAGCATCCAAAATACTTACAACGGCAGATGGAGCAAATTTCAAACTGTGTAATAAAGCCCAGAAAGGTAAAATAGTTCCCACTAGAATTACCGTTGCCATTGAAAGCATTAACTGTGGTGTCAGAGCTGGTGTATTTACCCAAACTGGTTGATGAATATTAAATAATATACTACCGATAATTAGTGCCCATCCTAAAACAATCATTGGCGGATGGTTTTTAGTTACTGGTTTAGGAAGTACAACATAAAATGCAGCTGTAATTCCTGAAAGGATTCCCCAAATCAATGCTTTATTAGAAATAGCTAGTTCATGGATATTTCCATGTGTTATTGCCAAGAAAACACCTGCCATTGCGATCACGAAAGCAATCACATCGCTTCGCATCGGGCGAACACGCTGAAATACTAAGCTCCCCAAAACAATAAATAAGGGGCTTAAATACTGAAGAATGGTTGACGCTGACGCATTACCTTCTTGAACACTAATATAGAAAGTTAATAAATTAGCCATTAAACCAAAAATAGCATACGCTAACAACCATAAAACGGTTTTAACTGATTTAAAAACATCAAAAATTTGCATCCGATACTTAATAAAACTGATAACAATTAATACTAAACCAGCACCTAATGTTCTAGCAGATAAAAACCAGGAAGCTGGAATACTCTCTCCTTGAGAAATAACTTCCAATACCGTTCCAGAAATTCCCCACATACAAGACGCTAAAAGGGCCCAAAAAATTCCTTTACCAATATGCTTGTTCAAAACTTCTTTTTCCATCAAAAACCTCACATACATTTTTCTAATATATTTAAGTATACCTAAAAAGTTATAGGCTATAAAGTATATTCGTGTCACATTTCCTAACACCGTGTATTTTTTTGCTAATATAAAAAAACAGGAGTAATCTCCTGCTTTTATTACATTTTGATAATTATTCAGTTGTTCCCTTAATAATTTCAAGGATTGAGTTGATGTGTTCTAGAGTTTTAACAAAGTCGTCTTTTCCGAATTTGCTAGCAACCACATCAAGCATTTCTCTAAAAATACGGTCATTTTCCTCATATAAATCGATTCCTTTTTGAGTTAATTTGAGGTATTTTTTTCGACGATCTTGTTTATCATTATTTTGTTCGACTAGGCCAAGGTCCAATAAAGTTCCAATTTTTCTTGAAATAGCACTCTTGGTAACCTCTTGCGCATCAGCGATTGAGCTCAATGTAATTGCTTCACCATCAGCTTGCTTAATAAAATGCATAATCATGAACATATCGAAAGATACTTGTGGATCTGACATTTTACTTTCTAAAAGCGTACCGATTAGTTTTATACTTTTGTTATACGTTTGAGCAATAAACGTAATATCAGCTTGTTTCATTTTCTTCCTCCCGATTCTAGCTTCCCAGCCGTTTACATAGTTAAATATTAACAGACTCACAGAACTTGTCAACGCAAATATTAATTATTGATGACATATCGTGTTCTTTTGTTCACTTACTTTTAATGAATGACCCTTTAAAACGAGTAATTGTTCTACTAATACTTATTTTAAAACAATTGTGAAGGTAATATCAAATTCATATTAAAACGTTTTAACCCTTCATACTAAGAAACTATGATACTTTACCCATATCATAGCTTCTGATAATCCTAATATAATTTACTTACTTGTTCTTGGATAGCATCATGATTTAAAAACTCATCATAAGTTGTTTCAGCACGATCAACCGAACCTTTATCAGAAACTTCGATAATATGATCCGCAATTGTTTGAATAAACTCATGATCATGGGAGGTCATGATAATAGAACTCTTGTAACTAGTCAATCCCTCATTTAATGCGGTAATTGATTCCAAATCTAAATGATTGGTAGGGTCATCTAGGATTAAAACATTAGCCTTGCTCAACATTGTTTTTGAAATCATGCAGCGGACTTTTTCCCCACCAGAGAGTTTAGTAACATTTTTTAGTACATCTTCCCCTGAGAAAAGCATCTTACCTAGAAAACCGCGGAGAAAAGTATTATCACTTTCTTCTTTAGGTGCATATTGGCGTAGCCATTCCAAAATATCAAAACGATCGTCTTCAAAATAACTGTTAATATCACGCGGAATATAACTACGTTCAGTAGTTTGTCCCCAGGTTACTGAACCGCTATCTGGTTCCATTTCTCCAGCTAGAATCTGCATCAAGACTGTTGTAGCTAAGTCATTTTGACTCAAAATTGCTGCCTTCTCACCAGGGCGAACGGTGAAAGTAATATTATCTAGAATTTTCACACCATCAATTGACTTGCTAACCTTGTCCACCCGAACAAGATCATTACCTAATTCGCGGGCTGGTTCAAAACGAATAAAAGGATATTTACGTGAAGAAGGTTTGATATCGTCTAAAGTAATCTTATCTAATTGCTTCTTACGGGAAGTGGCTTGTTTAGATTTTGAAGCATTAGCACTAAAACGAGCAACGAATTCTTGTAATTCTTTGATTTGTTCTTCTTTTTTAGCATTAGCATTTTCACGAAGACGTTTAGCTAAAGCACTAGATTCCATCCAGAAATCATAGTTACCAACGAAAAGTTCAATCTTACCAAAGTCGACATCACACATCATCGTACAAACCGAGTTTAAGAAGTGACGGTCATGGGATACAACGATTACGGTATTTGGAAAGTCAGCTAAGAAATCTTCTAACCAACTAATTGATTTTGGATCAAGTCCGTTAGTAGGTTCATCTAAAATCAAAATGTCTGGTTTCCCAAACAAAGCTTGTCCCAAAAGCACTTTAATTCGTTGACCTTCGGTTAATTCGCTCATTTTACTGTCATGCAGACTTTCGTCAATGCCTAGCTGTTGAAGTAATTGTGATGCTTCTGCTTCAGCATTCCAACCATCCATTTCGGCAAATTCAGCCTCTAAGTTAGCAGCTTTCATCCCATCTTCTTCAGTAAAATCCGCTTTAGCATATAAAGCATCCTTAGCTTGCATTACTTCGTATAACTTTTTATAACCTTGAATTACAGTATTCATTACGGTAAATTCTTCAAAAGCATAATGGTCCTGATTTAAACTCGACATCCGTTCATTAGGCGAAATACTAACGTTACCAGAAGTTGGTTGAAGTTTACCTTCTAATATTTTTAAAAATGTTGATTTACCAGCACCATTAGCTCCAATAATTCCGTAACAGTTGCCGGGAGTGAATTTTAAATTAACATCGCTATACAATTTACGGTCAGAGAATTGCATGCTCATATCATTTACAGTTATCATTTAGTTCCTCCATTTTGTAGACAAAAGAAAAAGAGGCAAAACAATGTCTTGTCCCAATTTCTACCAGTCTGTTTAATTTAACATACCTACTATCCTTGAACAACCTTATTGTTTAGGATATTTAATTAAAATGGCTTTTATATTTTATTAACACACAATTTTTTAGTCCCTCTGCATTAAAGACAAAGGGCTCACTTTAACCATTTGTATGTCACCCATTAGCCATAAAAACTTCTATTTTTTAGCTCTATTCTGCTGACAAAGCTTCGACTGGGTCCAATTTTGAGGCCTTACGGGATGGCGTAAAGGCCGCCAATAGACTAATAATGATACTAATCGCTATTCCAAAAATCAGATAACCTGGTGCGATTCCAATAATCGCAAAGTCGATATGCTTCATAGAAATTACGTTAGCTCCCCATTGAGCTAGCAATGCAAAAGCTGAACCTAAAATACTTGAGAAAAGCCCCAAGAAGAATGCTTCTGAAACAAAGAGGTTACGTATATCCTTTCGACGCGCACCAATCGCCCGAAGAATCCCAATTTCCTTAGTTCGTTCAGAAACGCTGATATAAAGTACCACAATAATCATAATTGCTGATACCAATAGCGAGATTCCAGCAATTCCAGCTAACACATAGAAGGCTAACATGATGTAAGTATTCAATGAATCCAGAATTGCGCCTACCCCAGTAATTGTGTATTGGGGGCGTTCTTTACCCTTAACATCATGCTTGTAGTTCTTAATTTTATTTTGGACGCTCTTCACATTCTGAGTGTTATTGACGTTGACTGTAAAGAAGTTGGGCTGGTAATCCAAGTTCTTATCTTTAAACATTTCTTTCAACGTATTATAGTCAATCGCACTCGTTCCCGAGGTAATTACCCCCGAAACTGTAACCTCTTTTTGGAGTTGAACCGGCTGTTTTTTACTATCCACGGTCGTCACGAAAACTGTAATTTTCTTACCCACAACGTTTTTATACTTTTTATCAAACTTTTTAGCTGTAGCCTTATCTAACAGGATTTCTCCATTACCAGGCTTGCTACCATATTTGATATCACCTTCACGTTCGGTCTTATTCCATGTCTGTAAAACTTGCAAACTAATTGATTTTTTACCAGCAACTGTCTTTGCAGATTGAACATAGTAGCCACGTTCTACTGATTTAACATTCTTTATCTTATTCATTCGTTGGTAATCTGTGTTTGATAGATCTGCGGTTTCACCGTTTTCCATTTGTTCTTGGGTTACATTTTTAGCAACTTGAACAGCCGTTGGATTGATTTGTGATGAAATTTGGTCATTCATATAACCCGTAACTCCATTTCCCAAACCCAACATTAAAATAACCGAGAAAATCCCAATGGACGCCCCAAAAATGATTAACAGGTTTCGTTTGAGATTGTAGCCCATATGTTTCAAAGCCATTCGTAACGAAGCCCGGAACGTCAAATGTTTAGGGACCAACGTTTTTTCAGCGTCAGGGACTGGATAAGCCGCCCTTAAATCAGCCTCACCATGAATCACTCCGTCATCCAAATGGACCACTCGTGTACCAAAATCGGCTACTTCTTGCGAATGCGTTACAGCAATAACTAGTTTTCCATCTTTAGCAATAGATTCCAAAATTTCCAAGACTTCTTTAGTATTTTGACTATCTAAAGCTCCCGTAGGTTCATCAGCAATGATTACATCAGGGTCTCCAGCTAAGGCTCGCGCAATTGCCACCCGTTGTTTTTGGCCACCCGAGAGTTGATTAGGATGCTTTCGCATATGTTCTTTCAAGCCTACTCGTTCTAGTAATGCTTTAGCCCGTTCTACTCGTTTAGCATGAGAAAGTTTCGTCATTTCCAGAGAAACCATTACATTATCCAAAATGTTCAGATGACTAATCAAATTAAAACTTTGGAAGATGAATCCGATATTTTCTCTTCGATAAGCATCTAACACCTTAGGTTTAGCCGAGCGTAATGATTGTCCATTATAGACAATATCACCTTCGTACTGGTGATCTAATCCACCAATGATATTCATCAGGGTTGATTTACCACCACCGGATTCACCTAAAATTGAAACGAACTCGCCTCGATCAAATTGCAGATTGATTCCCTTTAATACTTTAAATTCTTGGTTACCTAGAAAATAGGATTTATGAACATCCCGAACCTCTAATAAACTCATACTTTCCTCCTATATGGCCCTTCAGTGATTATTTGGAGTGAACTTGTTGGAAATGTGTTGGGTAGAAATATTTCTCTACTTCCGTCACAATCAAAACAATGATTCCGGCTATCACTGGAATTAACCATTGTGCCCATCCCATGGAAGCAGTGCTAAAGATTGACTGCATGAATGGGACGTATGTTAAAGCAAATTGTAACACCAATAATACCGCAATTATCCAAAAAGCGTGTAAGTTTCTCAAAATATCTTTGGAGAACGCTGGCTTAGGAGTCCGTAGATTAAATAGATAGAAAATCTTACCAAATACAATGGTATTAACCGTCACCGTACTTGCCACTACTTCACTAACTCCATGGTCAATTAACCAATCGTAACCAAAAATTCCTAATCCGGCGATTAAGATGGAAACATAAACAATTTGAATTACATCGGTTCGATTTAAGAAGGATCTGCCTGCTGGACGTGGATTTCTATCCATAATGCCCTCTTCGGCAGGCTCGAATAGAAATGCAAATTGGATTGTAATGGCGGATACCATGTTAATCCACAATAATTGGGTTGGGACTAATGGTAGATCTTGTTGCGCTAGGATAGAAAGTAGAACAATCAACCCTTCTGCAAAACTGGTTGGTAACAAGAAACGAATCGTCTTTTTAATATTATCGTATACTCGACGACCTTCTTTGATTGCCTTAGTTAAGGTTGCAAAGTTATCATCCGTTAGCACCATGTCAGCCGATTCTTTGGCAACGTCTGTCCCCTTCGTTCCCATTGCTATCCCAATGTCAGCTCGTTTTAAAGCTGGAGCGTCATTTACACCATCCCCGGTCATCGCCGTCACTAAATTATTAGCTTGGTAAGCTTTTACGATTCGTAACTTATCATTAGGGGTGGTTCTCGCAAAGACGTTGTAGTCTTGAATGATATTTTTTAACTGTTCATCATCCATCTCGTTGATTTCAGCACCAGTAATTGCAGCAATCTGGTCATCCAAGCCCAGTTTTTCAGCAATTGCGGAGGCCGTCTCAGGATGATCACCAGTAATCATTTTTACCTTAACTCCCGCCTTTTGCATCTCATGTAACGCTACAATCGTTTCTTCACGTGGCGGATCAATCAATCCCGCAATTCCTAAGAACTGCATTCCACTCTGTAAATCTTCATGTACAATCGTTTCTTTATTATCTTCAACTTCCTTATAGGCTACCGCAACTACTCGGTGCCCCTTTTGAGCTACTTCAGAAACTTTGTTGTACCAATATTGTTCATCAAAGGTAGCATCATCAATTGCAGCCATTCTAAAAATCTTATCTGGCGAACCTTTTACTAAAATTCTTCGGTGCCCTTCAGGACTCTGACTTAGTTCAGCAATGTAACGGTAATCAGAGTCAAATGGAATTTTATCGATTTCTTCCCATTGCGGTACCTGCTGATGAAACGCTTTGTTAGCTAGGGTTAGGAATGCACCATCAGTTGGTTCCCCGTTAATTACCCAGGTACCATTTTCCTTAGACAAGATCGTGTCGTTAGCTTCATGCCCAGCAATAATTAACTTCCGTAAATCTTCATGCTGATGGACATTAATAACTTGGTTATTAAACCGAATTTCACCATGTGGTTGATAACCGGTCCCCGTAATTTCATAGGTTCCTTGCTTGGTAATGATTTCTTCAATCGTCATTTCGTTCTTAGTAAGCGTTCCGGTTTTATCAGTAGCGATAACATTAACCGCTCCTAAGGTTTCCACAGATGGAAGAGATTTCATGATGGCATTTTGTTTCGTCATCTTCCCTACTCCCATCGCTAAAACAACCGATGTACTAGCCGGAAGTCCTTCCGGTAAAGAACCGACAATCATGGTAATTAAGGCGATTACTAAAACCGGTAACGAATAAATTTTAGTAACAAACCCGTAAATACCGACTAAGATCGCTACTACGATAATCGCGTACGAAATATACTTACCTAGTCCATTAATCTCACGCATTAGTGGAGTAGTTTTAGAGCCAACCTCTTCCACACTCGAACTAATCTGTCCTAATTCGGTATCGGTTGCGGTCGCTACTACGATACCCAATCCACTACCATTGGTTACGGCCGTTGACGTAAATGCCATATTAGTCTGGTCACCTAGGGTCGTTTTTTCTGGCAATTTGTCTGTATTCTTTAAAACTGAGTCAGCTTCTCCAGTTAAAATTGATTCCTGAATTTTTAAATTATCAGCGTCGATAATTCGCAAATCAGCGGGAACATTGTCGCCGGCTTCTAAGAAAACAACATCTCCAACCACTAAATTTTCAGCAGGAATGTCTGTTCTGTGTCCATCCCGAATAACAGTCGCTTCAATTTGAAGCATCTGTTTAATTTTGTCAATTGCACTTGAGGCTTTTACCTCTTGGAAATACCCAATTAGGGCATTAATAATTACCACCATTCCAATAACAATCGAATCTGAATATTCTTTCAAAACAAAGGTGGCAACCGCAGCTAAAATCAAAATATAGATAATACTATTATTAAATTGCTTTAGAAACCGGATTAAATTACTTTGCTTTTTCTCGATCAACGCGTTGGGCCCGTACTTTTTAAGTCGTTCCCCTGCTTCTTTTTCGGTTAAACCGAGTTCAGAATTAGTCCCCAAATCTTGGGCAACCTTTTCAAACTCAATATTATAAAAATTATCATTGCGCGACTGCGCTCCATAGTCATCGGATGTGGATTTTACTTTCATCGATATTCTCCTTTTAAAATAAATTTTTGGGTTAACTAAATCATATCTAAAATGAATAATACGCGTCAACTAACTTATCTTTTTAATAAGAAATAAGTCTTAAAAAGAACCATTTAATACTTTGCAGTGGCTTGCTGCAAAATTTATTTTTCAAAAAAAGCCATGACTTTCAGGCCATGACTTTCAATTTTAGTTTTAAATTGTGCGTTTTCTCATTTTTTTCTCTAATGCCCCTAGGACTAGATCTGAGATAATCGCCATCAATGCGGTTGGTAATGCCCCGGCTAGGATAATTGCTCCACCATTTGTGGCATTAGTTCCACGAATAATGATATCTCCTAAACCTCCAGCTCCAACGAACGTTCCGATTGCGGTAATTCCAATTGCCAAGACAAGTGCATTTCGAATTCCGGCCAAAATCACCGATAGCGATAGTGGCAGTTCAATCATCCAAAGCACTTGAACCTTGGTCATTCCCATTCCTTTACCAGCATCTAAGTAAGCTTCGTTTACGTTCAACATTCCGGTATAAGTATTCTTAATAATGGGCAATAATGCGTATAAGAATACCGTTACAATTACAGTTGTAACTCCTAAACCAAGACCCAACATTAAAATCGAGAGCATTGCTAAAGATGGGATGGTTTGAATAACATTAGCCAGACCAACAATCCAGCCACTCAATTTACGATGTTTAGAAATAAGAATTCCAATTGGGATTCCTACGATCGCAGCCAAAATCACCCCATAAATTGAAATTAAAAAGTGACGGCTAAATTCGGAAAGAACGTACATGCCATTATGAGAGAAGTAATAGGCTAATTGTTGCCAAATATTCATACTTTGCATTAGTTATTCCCTCCTTCAAAATAGTGGTTCTTTTCTAAAAATTCTTTAGCAACCACTGATGGTTCCTTCAGATTATTATCAACTTGATAGTTTAATTCTTGCATGGTCTGCAATGAAATTTTTCCATCTAATTTATGAAGAACCCGCTTCAATTCCGGATATTTCTTCAATGATTTATTATTCACAACCACACTTGCATTGTATGGTGGAAAGTAATTTTTATCATCTTTCAACAATTTTAAATTGTAGCTACGGATTCTTCCGTCTGTTGAGTAACCCAGAACCGCATCCATTTTATGACTAGCAAGAGCATTATAAACTAACCCAATTTGCATGGGATAAATATTACCAAAGCTATAACCGTAACGTTTTTTAAAATCTGCGTATCCGTCCCCCTTACGACTTAGCCAAGTTTGGTCAATTCCGACTTTCATATCTGACGAAATTTTCTTAAGATCACTAACATTTTCTAGATGATGTTTTTTGGCATAATCTTGCGTCACCATAAATTGGAAAGTATCCGCAAATCCGTAGGTTGGGAAATAGGTCATATCATAGCGCCGATTAAATTCTTTTTTAACATAGGCATTCACTTGTTCTGGAGTGCGCCCTTGGGGTCCATTCAAAATAGTCTGGTAATCCGTTCCACTAAAACGAACAGCCGTTAGGTCAGCTTCCCCACGTTTTTGAGCTTGAAAACTAACCGTTCCCGATCCCAAGTTATTGATAATCTCTGCATTCAAGTTAGTATCATGTTCAATCAATTGTTGAATAACTGAAGACATCACCTGTTGTTCAGTAGTATTTTGGGCAGCAATTTTAACTGTATTTCCAGTCGTACCACCAAGTCCTGGCCAGCCACAACCGGAAAGAACTACAGCTAATACGCCCAACGGCAAAATTAATTTAAGAAATCTTTTTAACATTTAGCCCACCTCCCGTGTTCGAGGGGTTAATTTGTCTTCCAATTTTCCAAGTAATAAATCGGCGACTAAAGCTAAAATAATCACAGGGATTGATCCCGCTAAGATTAAATCTGGACGATATAGATTTAAACCGTTGAAAATCAAATCACCCAAACCGCCAGCACCGATATAAGATGCCAAAGCAGTCCATGCGATTACATAAGTAGCTGATAAACGAATTCCAGACATAATTACTGGTAATGCTAGTTGCAATTCAACTTTCCACAATCGTTGAAAACTATTCATTCCCATCCCTTTAGCAGCATCCACTAACGCTGGATCTACACTATCTAATCCCAGATACGTGTTCCTTAAAATAGGAAGTAATGAGTATATAAATAACGCCACGATGGCTGGAGTTGACCCAATTCCAAAAATCGGAATCATCATTGCAAGCAAGGCTAGCGCAGGAATAGTTTGCATCACACTGGCTAAACCAATAACAAAACCAGAGATCTTAGGTGCCCGAATTAAAAGCATCCCCAAAGGTACCGCCACAATTATCCCCAGCGCTAAAGCAAAAGCTGAAATATAAATATGTTGTCCCGTTTTACTTAAGATGTCGCCTCCATATTGATTCAGGAAGTTGATCATTATTGATCACCATCTTTCTCTTTTTGCTCCTCCGATTTTGAACTAGCATCGGTACTGCTATCTGTAGTGATTCCATCATCTGTAAATAAAGCATCATAAACAATATCAACCAAGGTTGCTCGGGTAACAATTCCAACTAGTTTACGATCATTATCAACCACTGGAACGTTACGAAGTCCCCGTTTCAAAATTCGGTCAACCGTATCACGAATAATTGAATTTTCATTTACATAGAAAACATTTGGATCCATAATTTCGCCTACAGTTTTACCAGAATGGTAATACTCATTAATCTTTTCAATGCTTACAACTCCCTTAAGATGTTGTTCTGCATCGGTTACTAATAAAGTATCAACCCGTCGACTGTGCATAATATCAAGGGCCCGAACTACAGGTTGGTCAATCGCAATTGAAACTGGCTTATTAGCCACTTGCCCAACGGTCGTAATACTTGGTTTAGCTTGAATCAAACGATCTTGTCCAATCAAATTAGCCACGAAATCATTTGCTGGTTTTCGTAAAATATTTTCTGGTGTATCAACTTGAACCTGCTTACCACCAGTCATAACCACTATTCGACTTGATAAACGTAGTGCTTCGTCCATATCATGCGTTACGAAAATAAATGTCTTGCCTAGACGTTCTTGAAGATCTTTCACTAAGTCTTGTAAATCTTCACGGGTGATAGGATCAAGCGCACCAAAAGGCTCATCCATCAAAATGATATCCTGGTCAGCTGCTAGTGCACGAACAACCCCGATTCGTTGTTGTTGTCCACCAGAAAGCTGGGAAGGATAGCGATCTAAGAAGTCCTCTGGTAAATCTACCAATTTAATCATTTCTTTAGCGCGTTCGTTACGCTTTTCTTCAGACCATTTTAATAGTTTAGGTACTAATGTTATGTTTTCACGAATTGTCATATGAGGCATTAACCCAATATTCTGAATTACGTAACCAATCTTTCGCCGAAGCTTAACTGGGTCCATTTTGGCAATATCTTGCCCATTAATCTTAATGGTTCCAGAGCTCTGCTTAAGCATCCGATTGATCATTCGCATCGTGGTTGTTTTACCAGAACCGGACGTACCAATAAAACAGATGAACTCTCCCTTTTCTACATCCAGATTAAAGTCGTCAACGACCACTTTATTTCCAGGATAAACTTTCGAAAGATGGCTCATTTCAAGTAACATTTGTATTTAAACATCTCCTTATTAAATCTTGCAATCCTCTTTAAAGTGTTTAAAGAATTACAAGTTGTTGACCGCAACTATAACATACCTAGAAAAAAAATGCACAAAATCAAGCTTTTATCCTTGACATTGTAACCGACTTCTTTCCTATTATTAAAGCTTATTAAACTTGTGAAAACCAATAGATGTTGTAAGATAGTAGTATAAATTAAAAGGAGCTGATTAAATGGCAAAATATGATACATTACTTCCACGTTTTCTTAAATATGTAAAGGTAAACACTCGTTCAAATCCAAATTCTGAAACAGTTCCAACAGATCCAAAAGAAGTTGAATTTTTAAAAACTTTAGCTAAAGAATTAGAAGAAGTTGGCGTTGTTGATATTCACACACAAGAATCTGGTTACGTCGTTGGTACACTTCCTGCCAATGATGGTGGTAACACACCAGTTATTGGTTACATTTCTCACGTTGATACAGCTGACTTTAATGCTGAAAATATCCAACCACAAGTTCACGAAAATTATGATGGTAAATCTGACATTGACCTTAGTGGTGATGGCGAATGGGTACTTAGTCCTACTGTTTTCCCAAGCTTAAACAAATATGAAGGTCATGATTTAGTGACAACTAACGGACTCACTCTACTAGGGGCCGATGACAAGTCTGGGGTGGCCGACATTATGACTATGTTGGACTACTACAAGGCTCATCCTGAAGTAAAACATGGTGAAATCCGGATTGGTTTTGCTCCTGATGAAGAAACTGGTACTGGGGCCGACCATTTTGATGCAAAAGATTTTAATACTAAATATGCTTATACCGTAGATGGTGGTCCACTTGGCGAACTTGAATATGAAACATTCAATGCTGCTCAAGCTACAATTGAAATTCAAGGTAACGAAGTTCATACAGCCGTTGCTAAGGGATTGATGGTTAATGCGCTCCAAGTTGGTATTGATTATCACAACATGCTTCCTGAACATGATCGTCCAGAAAAAACTGAAGGACGCGAAGGCTTCTATCATCTATTTAAGATGACGGGAACTCCTGACCATGCACAATTGGTTTACATTATTCGTGATCATGATCGTAAGATCTTTGAAGAACGTAAACAAAAGATGCAAGAAATTGGTGATAAGTTAAATAAACAATTCGGTCAAGAACGGGTAAAAGTTGAAGTTCACGACCAATACTACAACATGCGTGAAGTTCTTGAAAAAGACATGACACCAGTTGAAATTGCACAAAAGGCTATGGAAAATCTCGATATCAAGCCAGATATCTATCCTGTACGTGGTGGTACAGATGGTTCAAAGATTTCATTTATGGGCATTCCAACTCCTAACCTCTTTGCTGGTGGCGAAAACATGCATAGTCGTTACGAATACGTTTCTGTCCAAACTATGGAACGTGCCGTTGATCTCTTGCTTGAAATTAATCGTCTAAACTCAGAAGAAAATAACTAATTTTTTAAGGACTGTGACAACCTAGTTGTGCAGCCCTTTTTTAATAAAAAGGAGCTTACTTATGGCACTTACAATGGCTATAATCGGATTTGGTAAAAGCGCTAATCGCTATCACATTCCGTATATTAAAGAACGCGATATTAAAATCAAATATATCTATAATCACCGTCGTCATCGCGAAAAAGAACAAGGCTTTTATGACGCTGACACGATTTTCACTGATAAGCTTGACCAAGTTCTAAATGATTCTGAAGTTCAATTAATTACCATTTGTACCCCACCCGCAACTCATTTTGAATATGGTAAGTTGGTTTTGGAACATGGTAAAAACGTTCTGATTGAAAAGCCTTTTGTAGCTAATCAAGGCGAAGCTAAAGAACTCTTTGCATTAGCCCAGTCTAAAAAATTGCTAGCAATGCCTTACCAAAATCGTCGTTTTGATAGTGACTATTTGACTCTCAAAAAAGTCATTGAACTTGGGTACGTTGGTAAACCTTTGTCACTCGAATCACATTTTGACAAATATCGTCCTGATGACCGCCTCCATGAAGGATCTCAGGTTGATGGCCAATTTTATGGTCTAGGGGTCCACATGCTGGACCAAATTTTAGGACTCTTTGGGAAACCTCAAACTGTTAGCTACGATATTCGAGCTATCCAAAATTCAGCTAGTACAGTAGACGATTTTTACGAAACTCAATTGTTCTATGATAACTTTAAAGCAACGGTCGTTAGCAACCCCCTAGCAGCGCGTCCCTATCCGCGTTTCTTATTACATGGGACTAACGGAACATATGTTAAATACGATATTGATCAACAAGAAAACGACTTAAAATTAGGCATTATGCCTGGAGATCCTAATTTCGGCATTGATACTCCGAGTCAATTTGGCGTGGTTAAATATAAAAACCAAAATGGGGATTGGATTGAGAAACAAATCCCTACTATAAATGGTGATTATGGTCGGGTCTACGACTCCATCGCTAAAACGTTAACTAATCGGGATGCGAAACTCGTTTCTGATGAGCAGGCCCTTTGGAATATGGAAATTCTAGAAGCCGGTATCGCTGAAAAAGGGCCTCATCTTTATAATTTGAAATAAAAAAAACCATTAAACGATAAATGTTTCGTTTAATGGTTTTTACTTTACATTATTTCCAACGTAAATTTTTCATCGCAGCGCTTTTACCCGGCTGCTACCTTAAATTGTTCATTAACATATTTAGCATACATTTGGTGTGAATCAACCAATTCTTGATGGGTTCCTGAGCCAGTAATTTGACCATTTTCTACAAAATAAATTTGGTCACTATCCACAATTGTGGATAAACGATGCGCAATTACTAATGTTGTTCGGCCTTTCATTAGGTTTGCCAACGCGTCTTGAACTTTCATTTCGGACTCTGAATCTAAACTAGCTGTTGCTTCATCTAGCATTAAAATTTTAGGATTACGTAGGAACGCTCTAGCAATTGCAATTCTCTGTCGTTGCCCTCCTGAAATTTTAACACCTCGTTCTCCCACCTCTGTATCCAATTGTTTAGGCATTTCTTCCACAAATTTCTTAGCAAAAGCTAATTCAAGTACCTTCCATAATTGGCTATCTTCAAAGGTATCGTCTAACCCATAAGTCAAATTATCTCGAATAGTACCTGCCATCATCGCTGAATCTTGTGACACAAACCCAATTTGTTGGCGATAATTAGTCAGCTGGATATCTTGAATGTTGGTATCATCAAATTTAATTTCACCATGAGTAGGTTCATAGAAACGTTCTAACAAACTAAATATCGTTGATTTACCACCGCCCGAAGGTCCGGCAAAGGCAATTACTTGATTAGGTTTAGCTTCAAACGAAATATCTTTTAACACCGTTTCTTCTGGCGTATCAGCGTACGCAAAATCGACATGTTCAACTTTTAAATTCTTATCAGCTAAATCCAAAGTTTCTCCGCGGTTAAAATCTTCTGGTTCTTCTTCAAGCAACTCTTCAACTCGTCTAGTAGAACCGGAAGCCTTCGCCATTTCTGAAAATAACGTCGCAATAATGGGCATCGCACCAATCAAATTAAATAGGTACATCAGAAAACTCATCAAAGTACCGATTTCCATTGCCCCAATCGCAATCCGATGAATTCCGTATGCTAACAGGCCAAAAATCATACTCATGAAAACCATCATCATAATTGGTTGCATTGCTGCATCAAAAATAGCTTCTTTCTTTCCAATTTTAAATAAACGATTTATTTCATTATCAGCATGTTCTTGAGCTTGATTTTCGGCATTCGAAGTCTTTACTAATCTAATTTCACTTAGTGTTTCACTAACAATTCCATTAAATAATGCTAGAGCATCTTGTCGAATATGACCAACTTTAGTACCGAAAGCCATAACTGGAACCATTAAAATTACTACTACAGGGACGGCAATTACCATGGCTAAAGTCATGTGCCAATCCATCCGAATCATCATATAAATGGTCCCAACTACGGTAATAATGCTGGCAAGAGTTTGAGGAAAAGTTACAGCTAGCAGTTGCTTAACTTGATTAGTATCGTTGACGAGCCGACTTGAAATTTCCCCGGCCTTGACGGTATCAAAATAACTAACTTTTAAAAGAGTCAATCTTTTCCACAACGTTTTACGGAGATTTTGGATAACATTCTCCCCAAAAATTCCCAACACAGTGCCGCCAATCGCTGAAAAAATAGCCGATGCAACAAAAAGTAAAACTACTTTTCCTAGCAATGCATAATCTACACCCTTGGAAAAATTATTAACTAAGGTTGAAGCTAATTTTGGAACGTATACTTGGACTCCCGAGCTAATAGCTAAAAGGAATACTCCTAAAAATAAAAGGACGTACTTAGGACTGGTTCGCTTAATTAATCCAAAAAATTGTTTAAAATTAAATTTAGTATGATCCTTGTGAATCGTATCATTGAAGCGTGCATTAGTTGCCAATTTTAACGCCGTCCTTTCTTCCAACCCTCAAAACCACCGAAACCGTTAAAATCACCTGGTTGCATTCTACCAAAGTGATTATGGCGCAACATTTGTTCTCGAGCTCTTTCAAAATGGGGACTCATCTTGCCAAATTGTGCCCAGCGTTGATCATTATCAAATACTTCATTAAGCTTTTCACTAAATTCATCGCTACCGATGTTATTAACCATCCGTTCTAGGTATTGGTCTAAATATTCTAGTTCACTATCAGAGAAATCTTTGAATAAAACGTCTTTTAAAGTATTCCCAATCGAACCATGCGTTTTCAAGCTTTCTCGACCTTTATCGGTAATTTTCACAACTGTCACCCGTGAATCTTTAGGTGATTTTTCTCGTAGAACTGTCCCCGCTTTTTCAAGTTTTTTAATAATTTGAGTAACACTAGAAGGCTTGATATCTAAATATTCAGAAATGCGTCCAGGAGTTACATTTGTTTCTTTAGCCAAAAGTTTTAAGGTTTCCAAAGCATTATCCGTTTTTTCTTCTACGCGGTTAGCAAAAACTAAAAAAGGTTCGTGACTAACTTTCATTAAGTTATCTAAAATTTCATCTTTATTCATAATAATGGTTCCTCCATTTTATTAATTGGTTTATTTAGTTTCAGTTAAATTTAACAAACTAAATACTAGTATCATTTAGTTTGTTTGTCAATAATAAAACTAAATATTTTAAATGCACAAAAAACTCTCAATTCTACTCGGTTACACCCCGTAAAATTGAGAGCTTTAATTTTAAAACTATTTCATCCGAAAAGGCCTAGTTCCGGATTCATTTCCAGTTACTTAACTTTTAAATCTTTTAATTGCGCTTCGACATCTTCAATTTTAGTCTCAACTTGTAACAATGCCGCTGCCGTATAGGCACTTTCAACCAGGGCGGTGTCATACAACTTAACTTCTTTATCCGTCATTTCTATCGCCATTTCTAAATTCATTTTGGCGCTTCCTAAGTCATAAAAGGCTAATAGCTTAGTCGCAGAATTATCTTCAAATGCTTGTATAATTCGTTGCATATCGGTTCCCACATCACCATTTTCTAGCCCACCAGCAATCGTAACTGGAACATCTTTAGCGACTTGTTCGATTAAACGTTTAACGCCTTGAGCAATTTCACTAACATGCGAAACAATTACCACACCGTATTCCATAACTATTCCTCCACTTCTAGTAAGGCCTTCAAGAGGTAACCTGAAGACATGGCACCTGGATCAATATGCCCTACTGAACGTTCCCCTACATAAGAAGCGCGCCCTTTGGTAGCAATCATATCTTTAGTAGCTTCGACGGCCTTATCGACATCAGCAGCAGTAAAATCAGTTTTTTCAGCAATAGGAGCCCATACATCCACCATTGTTTTTTCTCCGGTTTCTGCTTTCCCCCGTTTCTTAATTCCAGCTAATGCTGCTGGTAATAACGCACTAACTTCACCGTCTCCAACTTTGGCCATTTCCATAAAAGCAGTCCCATACAAAGGACCAGAAGCTCCACCAACTTTACTAATTAAACTCATTGCGACTGTTTTAAAAATAGCTGGAACGTCCGTAAAATCCTTATCGGCGATAGCTTCCATAACTGCATTCATCCCGCGCGCCATATTGTTTCCATGATCTCCGTCCCCAATGGGCGTATCCAATTCACTTAGATAATCATGGTGAGCTTGAATTTGTTCGTTAAATTTGGTCATCCATTTTTTTACATTTTCAACGTCTAACATACTATTTCTCTCCATCCTAATTAAAATTACCAAGCAATGGTATCTGTGGCGTAATTTAGGTTTTCAACAATTTCGTCGGATACCTTAAACAAGGTTAGTGAAATTCCGGCCATTTCAAGCGAAGTCATTAAACTACCTCCCTTGGTGAATTTAACTTCCAGACCTAAATCAGCTAATTTATTTAAAACATCGTTCATAAAGATGTACTGCTCCATGAGTGGGGTAGCCCCCATTCCATTAACTAAGACAGCTACTTGATCGCCCTTTTCGAATTTGAACTCTTGATTCAATTTTCCAACCAATTCTTCTACTAAGGCCTTGGAAGGTTGTAACTTTTCCCGCCGATAGCCTGGCTCACCATGAATACCTACACCGTATTCAATTTCATCTTCACCCAGTGTAAATCCAGGTTTACCTACTTCTGGAACAGTTGCACCACTTAAAGCGACTGCAATCGTCTTGATATTAGGCAAAACTTTTTGGGCTAATTGTTCTAGTTCGTCTAGATTGGCTCCTTTAGCTGCGGCCGCACCTAAAACTTTATGCATGAAGATGGTCCCTGCGACGCCACGGCGTCCTTGGGTATAAGTACTGTTTTCTACCGCAATATCATCATCAACAACTATCGATTTAACTTTAATATCTTCCATTTCAGCCATGTCTTGAGCCATTTCAAAATTCATGACATCTCCAGAATAATTCTTAATTACTAAGAATACACCGGCTCCCGAATCAACTTTCTTGATTGCTTCAAAGATTTGATCCGGAGTTGGTGACGTAAACACTTCCCCACAAACCGCCGCACTCAACATTCCATCGCCTACGAACCCAGCATGAGTGGGTTCGTGACCACTCCCACCGCCACTCACAATTCCAACTTGACCTTGGATATTTTTTAAGTCATGGCGATAAACTACACCTGTTTCTGGAATTCTTTCTAAATATTCGGGGTAACTTCTTACCAATCCTTGAACCATTTCATCGACAACATTCTTTGGATCATTAATGATTTTTTTCATGAAAACATTTCCCCCTCGGTAACTTTTTTCGTACAATTAAAGCATAGTAGAAAGCGATTACAATCACAAGAATAAAGCCTAAAAAGTTTAATAAAAATAAAATTCTCGTATAATGAATTATATGTACAAACCAAGGAGAACGATCAAATGATTTTAGAACGCAGCAATATGTTTAATAACGAAGGTATCAATAAAGAACTCACGCGTGTAATTGGATCTGAACACGTTCAAGAGTTTAGCAACTTAGTACGTTACTATCGACTTTGTCAGTCCGCCGTAAATGAGATTGGAACCAAGCTTGAAAACTTGGATGGTGAATATCGAGGAGAATATGACCATAATCCCATTCATCATATGGAACAAAGAATGAAAACTATAACCTCTCTTTTTAATAAGGCAGAGAAAAAACATTTAGACCGTGATATCGAGTCTATTAAACAAAACATCTTCGATATTGGCGGAATTCGCGTTGTTACTAACTATATTAGCGATGTTTACACTATCCAAAAAAATCTGCTTTCTCAAAGCGATATTACACTCATTAAAACTAAAGATTACATCAAAAATCCTAAACCTAGTGGTTATCGCAGTGTTCATCTAGTAGTTAGTGTGCCCGTATTTTTGTCTACTGGTCCGGTAAACACTCCTGTTGAAATACAGATTCGGACCGTTGGTATGGATATGTGGGCCAGTTTAGAGCATAAGCTTCGCTATAAGACCAACGTTGCTGACGAAAAAGTAGAACATTTTGAAAATCAGTTAGTCGAAGATGCTAATGAAATTTTTAAGATTGAATCAAACATGCAAAATATTTATCGTGAATTATCTGACCCACGGGTGTTTAAAGATGAAGGATAAATATCCCGTCACGTGTTTTTATGGAGTCCCAATCAAGCTTGATAATTCCGGTCATTACATATTTAATACTGAAATTAAAATCCATGCCTGGCGGAATGGCAAACACACTAAAGGAAAGTTTCTGAAACTCGGTCAATTATTTTTAACCGAGAACAATTTACTAGTGGCAATCGTGGGCGCAACTAAATTAAGCTTTAAAAATCGCCATAATTTTGTTCCTTTAGAACGCTTTACTAAGGAATTTATTTCAGATGAAATGCTGGAAATAGCTATCAAAAAATTTAAAGAGGAGGCAGTTTAGTGCATGCAAACTTTGATTATCGTCGCACATCCAGAACTTGCAAGGTCTAATACTCAGCCCTTTTTTAAAGCGGCTATCGAGAATTTTTCAAATGTAACTTGGCATCCCTTAGCTGCAGATTTTAACGTCGAACAAGAACAATCTCTATTACTTCAAAATGATCGCATTATTCTAGAATTTCCGTTGTACTGGTATAGCGCTCCCGCATTACTGAAGCAATGGATGGACACCGTTATGACCACTAAATTTGCCGCTGGTCATCAATATGCTTTGGAAGGTAAAGAACTAGGAATTGTGGTTTCGACTGGAGACAATGGGAATGCTTTCCAAGCTGGGGCAGCCGAAAAATTCACCATATCAGAATTAATGCGTCCTTTTGAAGCATTTGCCAACAAAACTAAGATGATGTATCTCCCAATATTGGCCGTCCACCAGTTTTTATACCTAGAACCTGATGCCCAACAACGCTTGTTGGTTGCTTACCAGCAATACACTACGAACGTTGGTGGAGGTCACTTTAAAGACCAGGCCGCTTGGTTTGAGGCAGAACTACAAAAACGGATTGATCAACATCCATCACATTCTGAGCAACTTCAACAGATTTTATTCACTATTAAAGAGCGTCAGGATGAACTCGACGATTTACAATGGAATTTGATTGAAATGAAAAAAGAGGAGGATGTATGATGGATGATCAAAAATGGTTAATTGAACAAATTGAACAGCTCCGTCAATCTGCTTCAGACTATCGAGAACAGTCCTTTTATCTAGGATTAAAAGACTTTGTTCGGGAACAATCGAAAAGAATCGACCAAACTCAAAGAGAATTAGACGGAAGAATGTGGGAATAATTTCACTAAGACAAATATATTCCAACAATTCTTAATAAGTAGGCATCAAAAAAGACCATGACATTGTTAATTGTCATGGTCTTTTAAGGTTTAGTGTTTTTTATCCTCATGTTTCTTGTCGTCCTTTGTGCGATCTGCCCACTCTTCGCGAGTTAACACATCTTTGACGTTGAGTTTAATCTCAGCGACTTCCATGTTGGTCATCTCGTTCACTGCCGCAGTGATTTTTGTTACCATTTTATCAAAAATAGATTGTGCATTCTTACCATATTCTAGTAAAGCATCCATCTTCAATGAAACTTTTTGATTTTCGTCGTCGATATCTACATTAACACCAGTTGTAGGATCATCGCCTTTAGAAATTCGATCAGTCACTTTTTCAAAAATATTACCTTCTAATGAAAGTACCCCATCAACGTTGCTTGCTGTTTTTCCAGCAATTTTAGCTAATACTTCATCATCAAATGTTAGTTTTGTTTCTGGTTGTGCTACTTTATCCATAGTTATAGATCTCCCTTCAAAATTTTCGAAGCTTATTTAGCTTCTGGCTTAGGTTCTAAATCAGAATTTGGTTTGCGGTTATTTTGTTCTTTCCACTGTTTTTTACTTAAAACATTGTTTACGTGAAAATCGAGCTCCACAACCTTCAAACCAGTTAGACGTTCCACTTCTTCGCTAACTACATCACAAACTTGAGTAAAAATTTCACGAATATCATAGCCATACTCGACAGTTGCATTCATCTCAAGCGCCACCTGCTTTTCCCCAACTTCAGCAGTGATTCCTTGAGTTGGATCTACTTTACTTCTTAACTTATCTGTCAAACTATCAAATAGTCCGCCGTCAAAGGAAAGAATTCCGTCAACTTTTCTCGAAGCTAGACCCGCAATTTTTTCGATAACCCCTTCATCAAAGGTTAAGCTTGCTTGTGCAATTCTAGGATTGTCCATGATTTAGCACCTCCTGAATCTTACGACGATTTTTCCATGCAAACCATAAACTTGAAACAACCATCATTCCAAGTAATGATTTTAAAGGTTTATTACGATCCACTTTCTTTGCCATTAAACGTCCCCCCTAGTTCTTCTTACGATCAATGTTCAAAGCTGCCATTAGTTCTGAAATTGCCTGTGATAAAACTGACTTACCATATCTGGCACCTAGGTATCCAAGGATTCCAAGCACTCCGACCAACACTGCGCTGCCAAATCCGATCGAGACCCAGACAATTCCGAGAATCATCGCAACTAAAGCTCCTAACAATTCGCTACTCATCTAAAATCCCGCCTTCCTATATGACTTTCAGTGACTTACTGGACTGCTTACGCGGAATGATTTGAACCTTAACATGGCTCTTCATTCCTAAATGTCTTTGAATACTATCTTGAACAGTTTCTTGAATCTCTTTGGCATTCACATCATAGTTCCCATCCGATATATCTTCCACGCTTACTTGAGCTTGGATCCGATCATTTCCACGGACACGTACTTTGGTTTGAATATTACCCACTTGATGATTCTCAGCAATTGACTTATCAACAATTTGTTCCATCGACTTCTTAGGAATGGTCAATTTGCCTCTTCCGCCTTGCAATTTCAAATCTTTCTCGCTAGTTCGACTAGATAGTGCAATAATTAACATGACTAGTGCAAACAGAGCGACAATAACCCCGAATACGATTGCAACAACTTCTGTAAGGCGGCTATTTGTGGTTCTCATCGATTCAAAAAAGTCGGTAAGATAAGGAATGAACATTTCACTTGAAACGAACCAAACCGTTTGAATCAGGGTAATTACTGCCATCAAACTCAATAAAATCTTACTGGTTCGACTCATGTAATCACCTCTATCCCTTCTTACGCATTCCGAAGATAACAGATACAATTACAACTAAGATAACTGCTCCGATAATTGACGGAACGAGCGCCATACCTGCTAAGGAAGGTCCCCATGTTCCCAATAGGCTTTGTCCTAACCAAGCACCGACAAGTCCGGCAACGATATTGCCAATCCAGCCAGCCGGTAAATCACGACTAGTTAGTGCTCCTGCGATGGCACCGATAATACCACCTATAATTAATGACCATAACCATCCAAACATATAAAACAACTCCTTTCAGTTTATGCTGATAACCAATAAACGCTATTGCTTACTGGTTCACCATTAAGATATCATGTTGTCAGATTGCATATCAAAGAATATGCTTATCATTTTCATAAAATATACGATTTGAGGTAGCGCTTTCTTTTTCAAAATAGCAAAAAAAGCCCACGCTATGCTGGGCTTTTCGATTAGAACTCGATTTAATTCACTAAAATAAATTTTTTCTTGAAAAATAAGCTGATTTTATTTACCAAACGATATTTTACTTGGTTTTACTAGCTAATTTAACAATTCCGGCGGCCATAATTAGAGCTCCGCCTGCCAAATTAAGTACGCCACCGACAATTTCTAAAACCCCACTACCTTTTTCGTTCTTACGCATTATCTTTCCTCCAATTATTAAAAAAGTGCTCGAAATATTGTAAGCACTTACTATTTTAACTATTTTGTTTTAAACTTATTATATAACTTTTAGAAATTAGGTGACTATAGTGATAAAAATGATTGCTACGGATATGGATCAAACCTTCCTTGACAACCAAAATCAATACAATAAACAACGTTTTAGTGAAATTTTTCAGGAAATGCAACGCCAAAATATTCACTTCGTCGCCGCTAGTGGTTCTCAACATGAGCGCCTTCAAGCGCTGTTTGAACCTCAAGCTGAGCAGATGGACTTCATCTCCCAAAATGGCTCCATCATCTATTCCGGCAACGAATTAATCGATGTGCAACAAATCTCTCCAAAACTTCTTCAAGACACACTAGATTCGATTAACCAGGCTTTTGGTCCAGATGAGATCTTAATTAATATTTGCGGCTTAAATAGTTCATACGTAGATACAAATACTACTCCAGACGTTATGAATTTTATCAAAAATTTTTACAAAGAAATTCAAACTGTCGATGATATTAATCATTTTACTAAGAGTGGGATTGAAGATCCGATTGTCAAAATTGCTCTTAGCTTTGAAGATAGTCCTAATATCAATCAAAAAATTGAGCGTTTACGAAGTCTTCTAGATCCTACGTTGGGGAGTTTAAGCTCGGGGTTCAATACTGAACTAATCGGTTTCAGTCACGTAGATAAATCAACTGCACTTCAGCATTTAATGCAAAGATATAACGTAAACGCAGATGAATTGGTGACTTTTGGTGACAACGAAAATGACTTACGAATGTTACAAATGACTCCTAATGGATATGCTATTCAAAATGCCTTTTCTAAGGTCAAAGCAGTAGCTAACCATTTAACTCGATATGATAATGAACATGATGGTGTATTAGATACCCTAGAAAAACTATTATAAAAAATCGGCGGTCAATTAACTTTTGAGCTTAATTTCAAAAGTTTTGACAACGCCGATTTTTTTAGTTAAATTCACTTAAAATTGCTTGGTACGCCACAACCGGGTCCTCAGATTGAGTAATTGGTCTACCTACCACAATAGCTGAGCTTCCTGCTTTGGCAGCTTCCGCAGGAGTCATCGTCCGTTTTTGATCACCCTTTGCTGCTCCGGCAGGTCGAATTCCAGGTGTCACAAACAGAAAATCTTCTGGCAGTTGGGGTTTTAAATAACTAACTTCGTTTGGAGAACAAATTACACCATCTCCGCCAGCTGTACTGGTCAACCTTGCTAGGCTAAGTACTTGATCTGCCATTGGTAAACTAACATTCTGTTCTTCACTTAGTTGCTTTTCTGAAATAGAAGTTAATTCCGTTACTGCTAATAGTTTAGGCGTTGGTAAGTCTACTTCTCTAGCTCCAGCAACCAATCCTCGTTTAGCCGCTCGAATCATATCAGAACCACCCATCGCGTGGATTGTTGTGTATTGAACCCCCATTCGACCTAATTGCATCATTGCTTTTTCTACCGTATTAGGAATATCGTTCAATTTTAAATCAAGAAAGATGTCATGCCCTTTTTGACGCATATCTCGAACGATTTCGGGACCCATTCCGTAGAAGAGTTCCATTCCCAATTTAATGGTTAACTTCAAATGTTCCGGAAATTGCTCCAAGAATTGGTTAAGTTCTCCCCGATCTTTAAAATCTAGCGCAATCATAACTGGTTTTTCCATAAAAACTCCATTCTGAACCGCTCTTAACATCAAAAAACACCGCAAGGTCTAGGTATGCTAACCAGCACCTAGTTTGCGGTGTATTCGTTAGCTTATCAATCTCTCTGGATCGATTTAAAGCGACTCGATTTATTTACATTTATGCTACTTGCCTAGCCTTTGAATGTCAAGATGCTAAAAATGGTAAAATGGTATTATAAATTAATTAAGGAGCTCAACATGATTAAGAGTGTAATTCATGATCAACAAATTTTATCTCAAACGTCAATTCCCGCTACCAAACAAGATTTATCCGTAGTAATGGATTTGATGGATACTTTAAAAGCCAATAGTGAACGTTGCGTGGGAATGGCCGCTAACATGATTGGTGTTCATAAAAGAATCATCGTTGTCACTATGGGAATGATGAACGTCCCCATGATCAATCCTGTCATTCTCAAAAAGGGTAATCCATATACCACTGAAGAAGGCTGCCTGTCATTAACCGGTGAACGTTCCACCACTCGTTACGACGAAATCGAAGTTCAGTATCTTGATTTAGAATTTAAAAAACATACCCAAAAATTTAAAGAATTCATCGCCCAAATTGTTCAACATGAAGTTGATCATTGTGATGGGATTATTATTTAGTTTCGGAGAACTAGCATTAATTTGCTAGTTTTTTATTTATCACCAGTTTATTCCAAACAAAAAAGCCCATCCGTTTAGAGGGCTTCTCCATTAAATATCTTTTAGCATAATTAAATCACGTTGCAAATCGTTACCCAATTGAAAGACATGTTCTCCAACTTGGTTAAATCCTTGAGTTTGGTAAAATTTCTTAGCAGCTTCGTTATGCTCCCAAACGCCTAACCAAATTTTACGTTTGTGGTTTTCTTGTGCAACCTTAAGTGCCTGTTGCATTAATCTAGAACCAATTCCCAAACGTTTAAATTGCTGACGCACGTAAATCCGCTCAACTTCTAAAGTGTCGGACCCCATTTTTTCTGACTGAGCTTCATCTATGTTGACTTTTAAATACCCTACAAGCCGATCAGCTTGCTTAGCAAAAAAGAAGTAGGATGCATCATTAGTAATTTCTGAAGTTAACTGTTTGAAATTGTATGCTTTTTGATAGTATTGGTCTAGATCTTCAGAACTGTTATCTGCGCCAAAAGTATCTCCAAAAGTCTCAATACTTATCTTTTGTAACGCTTCTACTTCTTCAACTCGTACTTTTTGAATATCAATTGTCATTCAATTCACCTCAATATTTTCTATGATGACCACTTTTTACATAGTTCCAGTCGATACTAACATTTCGTTCAACTTTCTCCAGCATTGCTTTCAATGCTGTAGCTTCCGCATTCGTAAATCCTGCTAGCGCCATTCTACTCGAATAGCTATTTTCGCGTTTAATCGTTGGATATACTGCCTTACCTTGTTCAGTGGGATATAGACGTTTAATCTTATGATTGTCCCGATCAGCTCCACGTGTAATAAATCCATCCTTTTCCAACTTCATTACGGCTCGAGCTGCGGTTGTCCGATCAACTCGAATTTTTTCAGCTAATTCACCCTGGATAATTCCTGGATTTTCACATATTCGAACCAAATATAAATACTTGCCTTTGGTTAAATTTAATTCTTTAAATTCAATATTAGCAATCGAATCCAATTCTCTTGAAATTGATCCAATTGATCGTAAAATATCTTCCATAATTACTTCCCTCTGAGAGTATTTTACTTTAATTTAGTTGCAAATACAACAAAATTATTTTTTGATTGCTCGTATAATTTGTTCCACAATTAAATTTAAATCTCGTGTTTCGTCTGAATTACCGATGAATCGATGCTGAACAAAATAAATAAAAATCTGTCCAATCATGATTCTCATTACGGCTGGAAAATCCAATTCAGGTCGTAATTGTCCTGTTTTATTTAAGTTCTCTCTTACATTTTCAATGACTGATTTTCCAGGTTCATTTATCACTCCAAAAAATAAATCTCGAATATCACGATTAGTTAGCAACTCTGTAATTAAAATTAGAATTGCGTCTTCATTGTCTCGTACAAATTGATAACGGTTATAAACAAAGAAACGTACCATATCTTCCAAGTCAGTGAACTGCCTTAATTCATCAATAAAACTATCCCGAAAAACTGGAAATAAATTTATAAAAACCGGTTTAAGAATTCCCATCAGTAAATCTTGCTTAGTCTTAAAGTATTTAAATATAGTTGCCTGACTAATTTCAGCTTTTTCAGCAATTTGGGCTGTCGAAGTTCCATTAAATCCCTGTTTAGCAAATAAATCTAACCCTGCTAAAAGAGCTTTTTTCTGACCCTTAGGAAGCTTTTGCTCATCAAGCCACGTTTTATAATTATCAAATATGATTGCACTACTCATTATTTACACCTTCCGATATCGTTTCAATCCAACGATATTTAAAATAGTTAAGATAACTAGAAAAATTAATAACACTCCAATATCTCCCCCCAAAGCTGAAAGTCGGGCTCCTCGCATAATAATATTACTAACCGCATCGCCGGCATACTTAAGTGGAATAATATAAGATATTTTTTGAACCCAATCAGCCATCGTATCTAACGGAATAATTCCAGCGAAGAAAACTTGAGGTACTATCACAATTGGAATAAATTGCATCATCTGGAATTCAGAATGGGCAAAAGTAGAAAGTAGAATTCCAAATGCTAGAGCTACTAAAGCTAATAGCAAGTTGATAACAATAATGCTCCCAATATTGCCAACCACTTCCACTCCTAATAATCCAATAGTTACCAATACGATCACTATGGTTTGTAATATAGCAATTATCCCATAACTTAGCATATAGCCAAATACAATTTCAGAACGTTTAACTGGAGTCGCTAAAAGTCGATCTAAAGTTCCGCTTGTTCTTTCTTTCAAAAGCGCCATCCCAGAAACTAGGAAGACAAAGAAGAAAACGAAGAAGCCCATTAAAATTGGTAAAATCTTATCAAAGAAGCTGGTGTTAGCATCACCATACACATAATGATTTTTAATTTTCGGACTAGCTTGAGTTGCGGGCATGCTTTTGGTTTTAACTGATTTTTTAGTAACTAAAGCTAACTTCGTTTGAAGTTCATTTAAAGCCCGGTTACTCTGTTCTAAATGTTTTTTAAGCTGTTTAATATTATTCACAGTAACCGCATTTTTGAACGCCATCTTAGTAGTGGCTGTTTTAGTTGCATCAGTATTAGCATAAGTTATATTAAAATTATTGCCGTCTTTTTCAATAATTGCATCTGTCTTTTCAGCTTTTAATGCTATTTTCGCCGATTTTTCTGAGGCATATTGATGAATTTTTACATGTTTAATTGTATTTAAATTTTGGTTCAGCTCATGTGAAATACCTACCGTTCCTACTTTCACATTTGTTGTACCGCTATTGTTAAAAATAAAACTCATTAATACTAAAATTAAAATTGGAGCTAAAAACATTAACGCTAAAGTTCGTTTATCCCGCATTAACTCTTTTAAAACACGATTTGTAATTGCAATAATTCTCATTATTATTCTGCTCCTTCCGCCTTCAAAAAGACATCTTCAATAGACGGTACATCATATTGTTGCTTTAAATTTTTAGGGCTATCTAAAGCAATCACGTTTCCGTCCAGGATCAGTGCTACTTCGTCGACTTGTTCAGCTTCATCCATCACATGCGTGGTGATTAAAATGCTTTGTCCGTTATTTTTTATCCGCTTTAATTCTCGCCATATTTTCCGTCGTAACGCGGAGTCAATTCCTACCGTTGGTTCATCCAAAATCAATAACTTAGGATTACCCAATAAAGCAATTCCTAAAGATAATCTACGCATCATTCCACCAGAATATCCTTCAACCCGTTTATTAAGAGCATCTTTTAAATCAACTACTTCTGCAACATGATCAATTTGCAATTGTAGTTCACTCGATTTGATACCTTTCATTTTGGCATAAAATTTTAAGTTCTCAAAACCGGTTAAGGTCATGTACAATGCGTCCGTTTGGGCCATATAACCAATTTTAGATAATAATTTACGGTTTGGCATTTTAGCCTCAAAAATTTCTGCGGTACCTTTATCAGCCACTTCCATGCCCAACGCAATTTTGATAATTGTAGATTTTCCTGAACCAGAGGGCCCAATCAATCCCACAATTTGTCCCTGCTGAACATTAAGGTTGATATTTTTTAAAACATTTTGTTTTCCAAAACTTTTAGCAATATTTTTTAACTCAATTATTGATTTATTCATAAAAATTCTCCTTAACCGAATTTGGTGAGTAATTACTCACTTACTGGTTGGAGTATAAAATATATTTATTTTTTAGTCAATAACTTCTAACTTCATTTGAAGTTCAATTGTGAGAAAATATAATAAATTAATGCTTGCTAGTTAGGCCTGATCTTTTCATTTCTGGGATTACTAGTTGGTGATTCCCTCAACATTTACATATTATGGAGATTTTTTG
>Cebus_capucinus_imitator_PRJNA485217_SSR024__coassemble_922_pt1 | contig 26507 bp, 43 predicted proteins | sample Cebus_capucinus_imitator_PRJNA485217_SSR024__metabat2_low_PE_013 | metagenome-assembled genome bin Cebus_capucinus_imitator_PRJNA485217_SSR024
CCCGGACAAAAGGTTTTAATTACTGATGATTTACTAGCAACGGGTGGAACAATCGCTGCTACGATTGAATTAGTTGAAAAATTAGGTGGTATAGTTGTGGGAACTGCCTTCTTTATCGAATTAAAAGACCTCAATGGCCGTGAAAAAATTAAAGACTATGATACATTAAGTTTGATGGAATATTAATTAAATCCTTAAATATCTACTTATTTTAGCTTGCTAGTCCAATGACTAGGGAGCTTTTTTATTTAAAATGGTACAAAGTCGTACAAATCTTTTTCTTAATAATTTAAGTGTTTATTCATCAATATGCTTATTGAAGTTAGACAATTATAGAGTGACAAGATCGACTAATGTAAATTTGTAATAAACAACTCCGGGTCTTGATAACAGTTAGATCAGGGCATAAAAATTCTGTACTCATTAAATTTATTAATCTACTAATTCTTTATGATTGGAATGTTTTTTGGTGAATTAGATAAATTGGAATTTTTCGAAAATACTTTTAAAATGGGAACCAACTTCTTAATTTCTAGTGATTTTCTAACCGGAACTACAAAAATAAAAAAATAGCTTAATGCCTTGATATGAAAGGTTTTAAGCTATTTTTATTTCTAACAAGCGGTAATTCTTGTTAGGGTCTAATTGGTATTAATAAGGAGAGTACAGGATTTTCAAAGGCTTTAAAACAGCGTCATTAAGGCATTTGTTTTTGGCTGTGCAAAATCTGTGCAAAATATTCACTTTTGTTTTATAGCGTTTGGTCACGCTTATTATCGTTATTATTTTGATGGCTGTTTGGCGTGATATCACTTAGAGAGTTTACAATCTGTTTATCAGTTTTAGCTTTATACTCATCAATTAAATAGGCGTAGACCCTTGAGGTAATCATCATGTTGCTATGGCCTAATCTTTTTGAGATGGCGTATAAGTCAATTCCTTTTGATAATAGATAAGCTACATGAGTATGACGACAAGAATGGAAATGAAATCCTCTTGATTGTATGCTATTTTCTGCTAGTGACTTTTGGATAACATTATTAACTGCTCTTGATGTTGGGATAGTTTTATACTGATTAGCAAACACTCGATGTTGCTTATCATTTTTTGGCAATTCTTTTAGTAGATTTAATAACCAGTTGTCAACGCGAATGATGCGATAGGAAGATTCATTTTTTAATGGTTCAAAATCTTTGTTAGCTTCATTCCAAGATTGTTTAACAGAGATCGTTCCAAAATCAAAATTGATGTTTTCCCACTTAAGTCCACCAACTTCCCCAGGACGCATACCAGTTAGTAGGGCAGTGATAATCATATACTTAGACGTAAAATGAACGTTTCTCGTTGAGTATAAATAATCAATTAATATTTTTAGCTCATGAATATTTAAATATTCAATTTTTCGTGTGTTCGCTTTATTGAAAACAATCGATGTACCTTGTACAAAATCTTTTTTGATATAACCATCGTAAATGGCATCCTTAACACTAGCATGGTAGAGAGAGTTCATTTTAGAAACTGTAGACTTGGCGTGATTCTTACCATATTGCTTTAAGAATAATTGATATTTTCGACGATCAATTTCATTAATTTTGATATCGGAAAAATATTGCTTAAGCACATGATAAGCTTGTCTATAGGTGAGCCTTGTCCTTTCACGTACACTAGATTCTTTATACGTTGTAAACCACTCCCAAAAGTAATCGGGAAAGTTAGGTGATACTTTGTCAGTTAACTCATCCTTACCTTCTTGAATTTCGTAATAGCCAGCAAAGGTTTGAGCTTCCGCTTTAGTCCTGAAACGTCGACTTTTGGTCTTAAAGATACCTTCTTTAGTTTTATAACTAACTCTAGCTTGCCACCTACCATTTTTATCTTTTTTAATACTAGCCATAATGGCGAACCTCCGTTCTCTTTCACGGAGCAGCCCTCAATGCTAAAATAGACAATATAAAAGAGGACTACTTAAATGTAGTTTTTGGGGTTAAGCCACATCCATCTTCTTGGCGGGAGTAGGGATGTGGCTTTTTTTGTGGTTATTACATAGATTGTAATAACCACTATTCCCACATATAGAGTTGAACTATATCTAGTCGCCGGAGTGGGAGAAGAAATTAGTTAATAAGATAAGTATGACTAGCTTTCCAATCAATCAACTTAATATTTACCCAGAATCCATAAATTCCTAAAGTAATAATAGTTAGTATTAACCATTTAATCCAGTTTCCGAACAAGCCAATTGCCGTTCCATTAAATTTCATTCTATGTCCATCAACTACAGTATGATTTATTTGCCATCCATATACCATTACTACAGCCCAAGGATATAGAATCCCGAACGAAAACACAGTGATAATGAAACCTAAAATTGTCCAACCTATAAGTTGCAATAAACCACCATCGAAAAATGAGCTCTTTCCATTTCTAACTTCTTTCACAATGATTCCTCCAAAATATGTACAGCTTTTTTACCGTCAATCAGTATCTGGACGTAATTCCCATAAATGGAATCGAACCGTTATAAACCACCAGGCCGAAAACTCGGATGATTAAAGGTCTATCCAGAATTTGACAGGTCTTTTATAGTACAACGAAAAATTCCGCTTAGTGATCATATGAGTAAATTTGCGAACTTATCTAACGTATTCCTTAAAAAATATGTTTTTAGATTGAATATCTACGCGAGAATTACATACAATAGCCCTTAATACTAATTAGAGCTATCACTTTCTTTTCTTGAAAGATAAACGTCTTTTATGAAAGACGCTATGTTTTATACGATCAGTTTCTACATCATTATTGTTAGTAGCCTTTTTAAGTCCTATGGAAGCAAATGTGAAAATAGTCAAGCCCAGCATAATAAAATTTATCTTTTTCATTTTAATAATCTCTGCAATCTATCGTAATTATTGAACCACTATCTTGTATTAGGGTGGTGTAATTTATACGCCAATTAATATTGGACGTAATTTCCACATACAGAGTCGGACTGTATCTAGTCACCGGAGTGGAAAGAAGATATTATCTAAGCTGAGGGCTACCAAGTATCGTCAAAAATAAGCCAATGCAGATAAAGATAATTCCCCAAAATATCTGTGTAAACATACTACGATCACCAAAAAAGAAACGTAAAACAGTTAAAGTTCGACCAAGAGTTATTATTAATGCTCCAATAAAAAATATAATTATTCCAATGATAGCCATAATACTCGTTTCCATAAACTATTCGCTCCTTTGTAAATAAAGTATTAATGTAACGCGGTGTAGAATGTAAAAAATCCTAAGAAAATACCAGGGATGTTAGCTGCAATGATTGGCCAATCACGTTCTAATTTAAAATATCCATAAATTGTCCATACCGTACAGTTAATACCAGCTACAAGTGGTTGGATAGGATCTCCGTAACTACCGTTTAGATTAGAAATTATCTGTGGGATATAAGAAACATACATTAGTACGGACATAACAGAAGCTAGACGACCAATTATACGAATTACTTTAGTTTCTTCTTGCAAAATAATACCTCCCGTATTGTACAGCTTTTATACCGTCAATCAGCATTTGGACGTATGGCTAATAATTAGTCATAAATAAGTTCCTTAACTAATGGCTCGAACCAACTAGGAAGGTTAAATTCACTCATAAAGTTTGCCCAATTTCTGCGTTCATTTGGTACTTCGTTGTAAATCAATTTAGCAATCATTCGGATTGCACGCTCGTTAGTTTCTCGTTCTTCCTTATTTTTAATGAAAGGGGAGAAAGTGTATAGGAAGGTAGGCTGTGAGAATTGAATATGACTAATCTCATGAGCAAGTCTAAATGCAACGCTAATATTACATTCAAAATTATTGTTTAAATTGATAATCCTGCTTTTGCAAAACGCAACATCAGGATCTGCAGAGTTACCTTCAATGTTTTCTATCTTAATTCCCGCTTTATCCGCGATATAAATAAGACGAGCCAATAAATCATCATGTAAATTATTGTGCATAATACTATTCACCACTATTCTTATTAGCTCTAAGCATAGCTAATAGAGCCTTTTTATATTCTTCTGAAAGTGGTTTACCATCAAACATGGCCATACCTTCCTCGGATAGAGCCTTATCTAGGTCGATAGGTTCATCCATAGCAGAAGATTCTTCTTTACCTAATAAAAAGTCTACAGATACGTGTAAAGTTTTAGCTACTTTGGCTAGGTTTTCTACTTTAGGTGATGAAGTGTCCCAACGTCTAATTTGACCATTAGAAATACCTGAAAGCCTCTCTAGCTCTGCTATGGTCATGTTTTTACCGGATGAAACTTCTTTAATTCTTTCATATAATGACATTTTAATACTCCTTCAAAATGCCCATGACAAAACAAATTAGCTTTTTTGCTATTTTTGTGTTGACAAATAGCTTTTATGCTAATATACTATGTTCATAAGCTAATAAGTAATCTTTCTAGTAAACGAAAAAGATAGCAAGAAATACGTTCCCCAACGGTTTTATTGCATTTTCTTCGCTTATTAACTATGCGTTAATAATAGCGCAAAAGCTAATTTAGGTCAATATAATTAGCGAAAAAAGTTTACCGATTTGCTTACTACAAGATTATAAGGAGGTATAAATATGCCAGAAACATTGAATGGACGTGAATTGGTTAAGGAATATCTTGAAGAAAATGACATCTCAAATGAAAGCATGGCAAAGATGTTTGGAATTTCAAAACAGTATTTCGGTGAAGTGTTGAACGGTCGAAAAACTGGCAAGCAACCAAATAAATTAATTTTGGCAATTATCCAAGAATTTGGAATCTAGAAAGGAGATTAATTATGAACGAATTAATTAAGCCAAAAATTAATAATGATGGTCAACAAGTAGTTGACGCTAGAGACTTACATGACTTTTTAGAAATTGGAAAAGACTTTTCAACTTGGTTTAAAGACATGACTGAGTATGGCTTTGATGAAGGAAAAGACTTTTCCCCAATTTCGGGGAAAAGTAATGGTGGCCGAAAACGTAAGGACTATGCAATTTCAATCAGCATGGCAAAGGAATTGTCTATGATTCAACGTACAGAAAAAGGCAAACGGGCTCGTGAATATTTTATTGCAGTTGAAGAACAATTCAATAGTCCAGAAATGATGATGGCTCGTTCACTACAATTTGCTAATCAAAAGATGTTGGATTACCAAGAACAGATTCAAGTGATGAAACCAAAAGCTGATTACTTTGACGATTTAGTTGAAAGAAAGCTTCTGACTAATTTTAGAGATACAGCTAAGGAACTTCATATTGGGCAGAAGAAGTTCATTAATTGGTTGTTAAAACATAAGTATGTTTATCGAGATAAAGGACGTAGACGTCAATTAAAGCATTATGCAAAGTACGACAATGATTTATTTGAGTTTAGAGAATCAGCAAGTGAATGGACAGATAGAGCATTTGTACAGTCCCTGATTACACCTAAAGGACGAGCAACATTCAAATTGCTATTAGAACAAGAAAATCTAATGTCTGTGCAATAAAAGGAATCTAGAAAGGAGATTAAAAAATGAATAAGGAAGAAGAATTTTTGAAATTGATGCTAGGTCTTTTAGATGAATTAAAAACCTCACAAAAGGATTTAATGAAAAGTTCTGAAATAATCCAATCATTGAATTACCTTAACAAGGCTTATATTAGTTATTTATCTCGTCCTTTGGACAAGATCAAGTAGATATCGGTAAGCACTATCGTAATCGCTAACCAAAGAAATATCAGCAGAAAGATTAGATTTTTGATTTAGTTTAGCAGCGGCCACTGCAACTGCCAAATCGTGAGCAATCTGTTCATTAGTCATTTGTATCACCACCTTTAATTGAACTAATTAAATTATACACATGAAAGGAATCTAGATGGAGAAAATAAAGGAATGGATTGAAATGTCAATTTTATTCATTTGCTGGTGTTGCGTTAATTTTTGGCCGTTAATTCTAGTGAGTTCCGTAACTATTTTCCTATTAATGCATTGGTGATTAATGTTGCTACAACAGCCACAACTGCCGGAATTAAAAAAGATGATATTAAAAAAATTAGTAACATTTCACCCAAGGATTCAAAGGAAGTTAACGCTTTGGCAGTGACTCTAAAATTAAAGATACCAGATTTGTTGTAAAAAGTCCCAACGTTATCAATGTAACCATGTTTTAAAAGAGCTTCAAGATGGCGCTGCTCTCTTAAAACTTTAAATTTAAAGTGCTTTCTAATAGCTATAGCGTCTACAAAGTTATCACGGTTATATTCATGAACTATGTACCCTAAAACACGAATTGTTGACCACGGAATTTCTTTAAAAATATTATTCATAGCTTTACTCCAAATGATATTTATACCCCAATTATACACACGAAAGAAGGAAAACAATATGAACGGATTACAAAACTTCAACTTTGAAGGAAACGAAGTACCAGTCAAGTTGGTTAATGACAAGTTATTGTTTGATGCTGAAACAGTGGCGAAAAGTGTGGGCTTAACTACCATTGCCAAAAGTGGCAACGCAGTAGTTCGATGGAATCGGGTTAGGAAATACTTAAATTCTCCAGAAGTGGAGAAAGGAGATTTCATAACTGAACCTCAAATGTATCGCTTAGCGATTAAAGCAAATAATAAAACGGCTGAACGTTTTCAAAATTGGGTTACGAATGAAGTTCTGCCATCGATCCGAAAACACGGTGCATATATGACGGATGAAAAAATCGAAGAAGCTTTATTGAATCCAGACACAATTATTAATTTAGCAACACAACTAAAAGAGGAACGTGAAGGCAGACTAATTGCTGAACAACAAGTTAAAGAATTTCAGCCTAAAGTTTCATATTACGACAAAGTTTTATCTAACGACGCATTAATGACTATCAGTCTAATTGCTAAGGATTATGGAATGAGTGGAGTTAGCATGAATAAATTGCTTCATAAATTAGGTGTTCAATACAGACAAGGTGGCACATGGCTACTATATGCAAAATATCAAAGAACAGGTTAGACATACTCAGAAACAAAGATGGTACAGAAAAAGCAGTGCTTAATACTAAATGGACACAAAAGGGACGTTTAGGCTTGTACGAATTGCTAAAAGCTAATGGTTATCTTCCATTGATTGAAAAAGAAGACAAGGCTGTAATTTTAACCACGGTTAACTAATTAGAAGGTAAGAGTAATAAAAAGAACTCCATAACCACATTGGATTAGTGATCAATGGAATTCTAACAATTTTTAAGTTCTCTGTAATTTGACTTTTTGATTTTTCAAAGCAATTTGCTCAACCATAGTCCTAGAAGGATACCCACAATAAATGTGGCAATAGGTAATAGAAGGTGGGTTTTAGTTGCTATCCAAACAGTAGGAGAATTTTTTCTCTCTGTTTCAAAATATTTAAGCCCAGATGGAGTCAATTGAATTAAATACCCATCATCGATTGGGCGCACTAGCTTTTGATCTTTGAGGAAATGTACAGATAACGACACTCTACCGTTAGGCTGGCTAACTAAATGTGAAATGTTATCAATACTGGTTGTGTTATTTTCGTCAGAACTTTCGATTGCGGCTTCTAAAATTCTTTCCAACTGTTTATTCAAACTAATCACCACCTTTAATTGAACTAACTAAATTATACACAAGAAATATGAAAACACGTATCAATAACTAAGAAGTAGTGAAATAGGCAAATAAATTTATCGTACGGGTGAAGGAGAATGATTAACACAAAGAGAGCAGGTGACCAGAATGGAAAATCTGAAAGTTGATATTCCAATACCAGATATGACACAAGTACTACTTAATAAGTTGCAAGAATCAATCATCGGTAGAAGCTGGACGATGAAGGACTTACGAAAGTGTTGCGGTAACAAATCAGAAGATTGGATCAAAGAAAATATCATCTACAATCGAAAATTCTCGACAGAGATTCAATCCATGATTAACGATGGGCAAATAACTGAATCAAAAGGTAAGGGTTCGCCTTGGCGGTTCAAAGCAACGGCAATGGCTAATTTTATTGAAAAACATTATGAGGAGTTGAATTGGTAATGGTTGTATCAGTAAGCCTGGGACAATTAGCGTTTTATCTAATTTCAGTAGTAGCAGGAATAATCTATGGCTATTCAATTAAAGGAGGTGAGAAGTAAATGAATAAAGATAAAGAAACAGTCCGCGAAAATTATCTTAAAAAATTTAGAAGAGAAAATAGAATGATTGATGATTACTTTGGTAAAGGAACTATTGAAGTGGGCGACAAGATCGTTGAATTACTGAAAAAAGAAGACTTAACGCATGATGGCGCATATGCAGGTCTTCAATATGCTTATAACAAAATTAGGTATGAATCTAATTTTCTGAAATTAAACTAACGGGTTGTTTAACTGTCAACGAATTTAATGAAATAAATGGTAATTTGATCGAACCATCTAATAATTCAAATTCTAATGCAGCTGAATAATTTGGAGTCATTAAGTTTTCTGTAACATTGATTTTAGAAAGTCTAGATAGTTCGTTTAGTAATACATCAGGTCGGTTTCTTAGATAAAGATTTTTAAAAGAAAAGCCATCTGTTAAAAAGTATTGAACTACTTGTTTTCGAACTAAACCAAATAAATCACTAGTTGAACCAGGCGTGTAATGTTTAGTAAAGATCCCATCAATACCAAGTTCTTCGGTGATTATAGGATAGTTAGTATCATCCAAGTGAATAGACTTAAACGTTGCTAAGCCTAGTGATGTATCCCAAGCAACTTTGAAAGGCTTGAAATCTTTAGATTTATTAATTTCACATAATTCGTTAAAAACAGCTACGGCATATTCAACAGCAAAAATTTCATTTATGTCCATAAAATATGACCCCCTTTAATATTATTTTCACAAGAAGTTCAGAATTTAGAATAAAAAGCCCGCTACGGCAATAGCGGACAAATAAAATTCAAGAGGAAGTATAACACAGTGAAGGAATTTGAAAAAGCTCAAAGAGTATATGAAGAAGAATTACCATTTTAAACCGCTCGGAGATGAAACCAAATGGCACAAAGAAGAATGTTTAGCAAGAAAATAACTGATACGGATATATTTTTGGATATGCCACTATCATCGCAAGCATTGTACTTCCATTTAAATATGCATGCTGATGACGATGGCTTTGTATCGAATGCCAAAACAGTTAAGAGGATGATTGGGTCTAGTGATGACGATTTAAAACTACTTTTAACTAAGAATTTTATATTCGCGTTCGAATCAGGTGTTGTGGTAATTAAGGATTGGAAAATTCACAATTATATCCGTAAAGATACCTACAATACAACAATTTATAGCGATGAAAAAGATCAATTAACTCAAGATGAAAATGGTTCGTATACGCTAAGTCCACGTGCCGTCGACGAACCGTCACCACAGGTTAGGTTAGGTAAGGATAGGTTAGGTAAGGATAATAATATATATAGTTCATCTGGCGATGAACCGTCTTCTTTTGAAACCGACTTTGAAGTTATTTGGAAAGAGTATCCAAACAAAACAGGTAAAAAGCAAGCCTTTAATCATTATAAAAGTTGGAGAAAAAAGAGTAAGGAAAATACTAACGATTATTTGATGAATAAATTGGCAATGTACAAAAAACATTTGGCCCTTAATTCATGGAAGAAACCTATGAACGGTTCAACATGGTTTAATGGTCGTTTCGATGACGAATTAGATATGTCGGTCCAGTCAAAAGCAAAACAAGTTGTTCAAAGAGAAACGTTACCAGATTGGGCAATCGATACAAATAGTTATTCAGATCAAGTTAGTAAAAAAAGCACAGCAAGTACCGAAGAAATTAATGGAATGCTGAAAAAACTTCATAAGAGGACAAATGATGATTAAATTAACAATTCCAGGTGAGCCGATACCAGCCAGTAGACCTCGTGTCACGAGACATGGACTTGCATTTACAGCTGAACCGTATCGTTCCTATAAAGAAAAAGCTCATCAAGTAATTAAACAACAGTATTTAGATACACCAATTTCAGGCGTGCTGCATGTACAAATTAAATTCTATCGATCAGTTCAAAAAAGTGTTTCAAAAGTAGAACGTCATAGAAGGCTATCAGGGCTTCATAGACCAACGATGAAGCCTGATATAGAATCTTATTTAAAGCAGTGACAGATGCCTTTACAGGGATTGTATGGAAGGATGACAACCAGATAGTAAGTACTAAGTCTGACAAATTCTATTCAGAAGACCCAAGAGTAGAAATTTGCGTGGAGAGGTTATAAATATTTGGGTGCAGATATCATTGAAATCAAATCTGTTTATTTTTCAGAGAATGAAGTCAATTTAGTTAGAAACAAAAAACAACGTAATTAATACGTTGTTTTAAATACTTGTTATTTCCTTATATTACACGAGGGCATTCATAAAAATCAGAATTTGGTGAATCGAAGTCGGGACTATATGTACCATCGGATTCTCTTATAAGTTTATAATTTGCTGATACTTTTAAATTACCAGCAGTCATCTCTGAAACTAATATTAATCCGTTTGAATATTCATGCCTAGTGTATAAACGATTTTTAGATCTATCAACAATGTCTACTCGAGGCAACTCATTTGGGGTATTTATCTTCATTTTTAATACACCTCCTCAAGTAAATATTATACAAAAAAAGATAAAAATGTTTAGTGAAAAAGGTTATTACCAAGAAAATTATTTAATCGGAACTAAAGTGGTGATAAAGATACCAACTAATTTTTTATTTCTGTAACATAGCTCAATATAGCCTAGTTTTTCAAGCGAAACCAAAGCTTCAACAAATGTTTGATTATCTAAATCAGAGTGTTGTCGAATTTTAGAAGGATCTACGATAGTAGGTCGTCTTGTATTAGAATTCTCGATTATGGTATGAAGTAAAACGATATAGTAATTGATTGTGAACACCTTCTTTAATTAAAGTATACATGAAATAAGTAGAAATGTAATACATGACGTATTGTACTGATATCAACAATGAATAGGCTTACACAACGTTTAAAAAATAATCCTGGTTGGTTGTTTAACAAGAAAACTCAAAGCAAGATACACAAATACTGAGGCAGCGGTCGCTTTAGGAGGAATTACCAATGACATTTGCAGAAAGGCAAGCACTAAGAAAACAAGCAATTATAGAACTAAATCTAGGGAACACTGATGAATATGAAAATCTGATGCGTAAAGCTCGTGAAGCCAGACCAGATTACAAAGTACCTAATCAAGAAGTTTGGGGAAGTGATAACGCTAAAGTTATCGAACGTAGGAAGATGGTTAAGAAATTATTAGCAGCTGGATATGACAATAAAGAAATAATTGCCAAATGCGGTACAACAGATACAACCATTAGGAAAGATATTAGGACACTGAAAAAATTAGGAACGATCAAAGATTAGTAGGAGGTATAAGAATGTTCAAGAAACTAAAAGAAAAACTTATCGGAGAATCAACGAATGATGAAGGTCAAACTTACAAATATGTATACAATTATAACTACACATTTACGACTAATTGTAATGGTGGTTGTCAGCCAGATATCGAACAGGCTGAGAAATTAGTTGATATGGCTAAAAGGAATGCGGAGAAAGAAAAATAATGGAATAACATGACGCCGTAAATAAAATTCTAAATCTGTATCAAGAATTACACAAATAAAAAACCACTTGTTAGGTGGTTTGATTAATCGTATATATTCCGACGGTGTCCAATGTTAATGGCAGTAACGACCATACGATTGTCTTCTATTTCGACAATCACACGATAGTTGCCAATACGATAACGCCATTGTCCAGTACGATTAGCAGTTAATCCCTTACCGAAAGAACGTGGATCTTCGACGCCATCTACGTGTTGATATAGCCAACGAACAATTAGTTTTGCTTGATGCTTATCCATTTTACGGAGAGAGCGTTGTACATCTCGAGTGAATTCAAGATGATAACTCATGATAGATCACCGAATTCATCAATAATGTCTTCCATAGACACGGTTTGCTTATGATCAGCAAGCCAGCGTTTATGGGCTAAATCAGCTACTTGTTGATCGTATTCATCTTCTAATTGGTCCATAGAATAGTTTTTTAGAAGTTCAGATAAGGTAATGCCGTAAAAATCTGCCATATACTGGAGCCATTCTTTTTCAGCATCCGAAACTCTTATAGTAATCATTGCCATAACAATCATCTCCTTGTACAACATTGTAATACGAATAAAAAAACAAAGCAATAAAAAAGCCATAGCTTTCGCTATGACAGAATGTATTTAACAAAATTAATTATATTATGGAGGTCGACAGCGTGTCATTATTACCAGAACTAGACGAAACTAAGACGGTAGAAAATGTAAAAAGATTTTTTGAAAAAGAGTTCCCAATATTACAGAACATGGCTCATACAATATTTGCCGATACTAAGTCGCCAGTAATTAGTGGCATGCCAATATCTCATAGTTCTGATAATAGATCGGAAACTAAAACGACATTGCATGTTTATGCTAAGGACATGCTAGAAAAAGTAATTAAAGCATGTGGTGGATTGGATCAAAAACATCGACACATATTAGAGCTACGTTATTTTAAACGTCTAACATGGTATGAAATTGAAGAACTAACAGGGTACGGTAAAACCAGAGGACGAGAAATTCTTAACGAAGCTTTTTTACAATTTTCATGGGCATTTGTGGATACTGAAGATTTAAGAGTGTTTATTGGATGAAAACAATTTGCATCTGCTTTTTAATTTGTTTTTGGTCCTTTGGTTAGATTTTGTGTATGTATATATTATTTGAAATAAGTTATTAATGTATTTTACGATTGAAGATGATTAATATGAATTAATCAGTATATCCAGCAAAAATATAAGCATCGAGTTGTTCGTTTAAATCGTTTGGATCTGGAATTTTGATTTCTAACTGATTAAGAACTCCCTTATTGATATACTGCTGTAAATCCTCATGCAAAGTAGTCCATTCATTTCCCATATCTATTTTGATTTTCTCATATTCTGATTTCAACATTACTACAAATACATGTGATTTTTCTTTAGGCAAACTAAGTTTTTGTATATATTTACTAAAGATCTTTGCTGGATGCTCTAATTCATACATTCCTCTTACCCGTAAGTTAGTATATTTAAGATAATCAATTCCTTTAGCTCTAGCTAACTCTTTAGAAGCAACTAATTGGGCATTAGTACTTGCTTTAATTGCTTCTCTAATTTCATTAATTAAAAATAAATATTTATCATTATGAGCAACCATGGTGTTTCCGTAAACCATCCAAATAGAATGAAGTTTGTTTTCGTCAAGACCCTTTTTGGTATTAAGATGGCCTGCTACGTAAATAATTGGTTTTTTATGCCATCCTGTTTCTAAAAATCCTGGGGTTTTAAGGGTTGGAACATTTTGAGTATTAGGTTCAATATAATCTTTAGGATATGAGCTATTTAGACTTAAATTAGCTGTAGCACTATTTTGTTTTTTAGGTTCTACTCCTACTCCGCCTTTAACAATAAAATCAGGAAAATGGGATGAATCACCTGTCCAAGATAAATAGTTATGATAAACTTTTTCTTTTTCATAATCATATTGATATTGTGATGCACCTGTGCAAAACATATCTTTGACGAAGTATTCTAAACTATCACCTGCTGCATTTACTGTTCCATTTGATCTAAAAATTGGTGTTAATCTTGTTGAATTTCTTTTGAAAATATTATTTAAAGCGATTAGTACATTTGTTGTAGCTTTCATTATTGACCCCCTTATAGTTCAGCATTTATTCTCGCACACTTTAAAAGGCTGGCCAAGTTAGGAATTTTATGCTAGAATTGTTTTTATTTGTATACGATAGGAGGGAATATTAATGGTTATAAAGAATAGACAATTCAAATCATCTTTAAAAATGCCTTCTGAAGAGGTTATGACTGTTTTAAATAATAAAATTGCTGAAGAAAAAGAAAATGTTAAAAAAAGCAGGACGTTAGAATCTATAGAATTTGAAAAAAATCTTTTTAATGGACATATTCATTTAGACAAAAGTAAAGTTAATATAGTTTCTCTATTTAGTGGTGCTGGAGGTCTGGATTTAGGTGTTGAATTAGCTAGTGTATCAGCTAAATATGGTGATAAAAGAGCATATGAATCATTTCAAAACAAAAGTGAATTTAAATCGTTATGTACAGAAGCCAATTTTATCTACTCCAATGATATTTTTGGGTCAGCTAATAAGTCATATGCAAATAATATTGCAGATAATTCTAACCTTGTTCAAGATTCTAGAGATATAAGAAAAATTTATTCCTTTCCCCAAAGTGATTTAATGCTGGGGGGATTTCCTTGTCCAGGATTCAGTGCAGCAGGTCCTAGACTTTTAGATGATCCTAGGAATTTTCTATATATTCATTATATACGTGCTCTTATGGACTCTAAGCCAGCTTTTTTTATTGCTGAAAATGTAAAGGGACTTCTTACAATGGCTAAGGGCCAAGTATTGAAACAAATAACAGAAGATTTTGAGACTGCTGGGTATCAAGTAGTTGCAAATCTTGTTAACGCTAAAGACTATGGGGTACCACAAAGTCGAGAACGAGTTTTTATTATTGGAATTAGAAATGATATTGTCCAAAAATATAATTTATCTTATGTAATTCCAGATCCTACTAATGGCGACGGAAGAGAGCCATATGTTACTCTAAGGGATGCTATTGGAGACTTGCCTAAACATCCAGATGATGTATTTGATAGTAATTACAGTTCAATATATATGTCACGTAATAGAAAACGTGGGTGGGATGAACAATCATTTACAATTCAGGCATCTGGACGTCAAGCACCACAATATCCTGGTGGGGATCCAATGAAAAAGGTTAGTAAAGATCATTGGGAATTTAGTGGAAAATTTAATAGACGATTGTCTGTTAGAGAAACTGCCAGAATTCAAACTTTTCCCGATTGGTTCAAATTTAGTGATGGTGATAAAAAAAATGTATCCAAAAACAATAAACTAAATGAACAATATAAGCAAATAGGAAATGCAGTTCCTGTGTTTTTAGCTGAGAAGATGAGTAGACCTATATTAAAGTTTTTGGAAGATCATCCTGAAATAAGGATAGGGTAGAGTAGTTAATTAAGTGATAATTAGCGACCGATTAACGGTCACATGGCGACCATGACTTCATGTATATTAGTATTATCGAAAAAATAGCAAGAAGCCATTAATATATAGCATAAGTAAGATATTCCCTCTCATCAGGATGTTTTTTCGATAATTTGTAGATGTAATTTAGTGGCGGTAGGGCGATACTAGATAGTATAAGAGCAGGATGGGGTCCTTGCTGTCTTTATCTAGGAATTGTCAAAATATTAGTAGCCGTTAATAGAACGTCTAGGTCCCAAATTATTTAATTATGTTGATTGGGACACACGAAGGGACCATGAGCCATCTAGGTTGCTCTTAGATTGAGTTAATTAGTGAGGTGTCAATGGATTGATTCCATTGGAAGCCTATTGATATGAAAGATGGTTCGACCGTTCAAAAAGATAGTATTAAATCGAGTTATTTATTAAAGTCATACGGACTTAAGCCGTGTGGCTTTTTATTATGGAGATACCTGGTTATGATTAGATATTGTATGAAATCATAAGTTAATTGACGAAATTTTGTTTAGTACATGGTTTTTATCTAGGTTTAAATACGAACGAGATATGGGATTAGGGATGCATTTTGATATTCCTTTAACTATTGACGATAGATGGCTTGCCACGCTTAAAGGTATGAATAGATAGGGTAACACTGTTGAACATGATTGTGAGGTAACTGAATGCAAATATTAATTATTAGTTACACACGAAGTGGGACCTATGAAGAGTTCAAAGATTATATGCGAAATAGAACGTATCTTACTGTAGGTAAGTATATTAAAAGCAAACAACAATTTGTTTCTGAATCAGGCGCGATCATAGAGTATATATCATTACATCAGCATAATAAGGATGGTCGCCAATATAGTGGAGCACATGTTTCATTATCAGCTTTGAAGTATATGAAACCATCTTGTTTATAATGGATTCAATCATTAACGATGGAAGTGTAGACAATGCCGAGAGTTAGAAGATGTAGACAGTATGGTTGCCATGCTATGTGTCCATTACCTAACCACTACTGTCTATTACACATTGAATATGAAGCGGAATACCTAGTAAGCCGAGAGCAGTGGCGTAATAAGGAACGTAGCAAAGTACAAGTTCACAAGTATAACACTATCACACGTAACAGAACAGCGAATAAGCAAGAACAATATAACTTCTATCGCACAAGACAGTGGGTGCATCTAAGACAAAGTGTACTGGATCGTGACCACTATCTATGCCAATACTGTAGAGTGATAGGCAAGCTAACACCGAACAGTAAGACAGTAGACCACATCATCCCTGTTGAAGCTAAGCCAAGTGACAAGGCGAACGAGAACAACCTTGCTGTAATATGTAGGCCTTGTCATTACAAGAAGACTGAGTGGGAACGTAAGTACTATGGCACAGGCAATGGCAACGAGCTAAAGGATGTCGAACCAATTGAAGATGTTAAAAGAATAGTATTGATGATGAATGGGGGAAATAATCATGCTTAAAGTGAAGTATATTGCTGAAAATAAAACGTGGGTGGTGGCATGTCGAACGCCGTTAAGCTCAGAAAGAGTAACTAAATTACAAAAAGAAATGGAACAAGAATTAAAATTAAACGACGATGAAAGATTAATAGTTTTGAATTATGCTGAAATTATTTGATCCCCCCGCCCTCTACGTTATACGAGAAGAGCGCACACATTGCCATCATCTTGTGACGCGGACTAATTTTGAAATTTTTATATAGGGGGGCTATCGAATGAAAAGAGGTGAGATTTAGGGATGGTTAAAAAAGTCTTTTATTTGCAGAATGACGGGCATTTATCAAAGGACCCGCCTAAACAACTTGATAGATATGCGAAAGAATGTTGGCGCAAAGTTGTGCCTTTTTTAGAAAGCACAAACAAGGTGCAACGAATCGATAGCACTTTAGTTGAATTGTATTGTACACAATATGAAATCTATCGAAAATCGTACGAAGATGTTCAAAAAAATGGCATTCAAACTAAAGCGTATAAATCACTGCAAGATAACATGGGCGAAATTGTTGGGAAAGACTTTATTGGATATAAAAAGAATCCAGCAATCGGGACTATGAAAGATGCGGTTACCTTAATGACTAATATTGGCTCTGAATTGGGATTGTCTCCTAAATCTCGGGCCGAGTTATTTAAAATTGTTAAAAGTATCAATAAGAAATCTGCTACCGATAGTATGAAAGAATTTTTCGGTAAGTAGATTTTTTTAATGGGGTGAATTAATGAAAATAGATCTAACGCAAACGCATGATGTGATTGGTGCTTATAAGAGCATTGATTATTCAAAAATCAAAAAGAAATATCAAGATGAGGGAACTAAATATTGTTTTGCGGTGCTAGATGGAGAAATAACGGCTGGTTATGATATTCAGCTAGCTTGTTTCAGGCACGTTCAAGATTTAACACGGCAAAACACTGAGGATTTTCCCTACACTTATTCAGTTGAACATGTTCGAAAAATACTGCTCTTTGCTTCAGTTTGTCCAGAAATGAAAACTAAAAAGCCTGTTAAACTAATACCTTGGCAGAAATTTATTTTAGCTTCGCTGATTGGTTGGAGAAATAGAAATGAAGACAAGCGTTTCACCAGGGCAATTGTATCTGTGGCTCGTCACAATGGTAAAACTTATTTAATGGCTATCATCACACTTTACAGTTATTTGATTGAATCACTTGGTGAATCTAGTCAAGATTTCTTGATTAGTTCAATTAATTTCAAACAAACAAGCAAGTTGATGAGTTATGTTAAACAGATGCTAATTGACTTATCGCAGAAAGCGCCTTTTAACGCTTTGATTGAAGATATGCAGATTAATCCTAAATCATTGGCATCGCAATCAGATACTATCGTTTCTCCAAAGCTGTTTAATCGTATTTTGGCGGTCACTTACGAATCCGGACAATATGATTCGTTTCATTTTAAAACAGCAATCGGGGATGAATTTGCCGACCCAAAGGTTTCTGATAATAGTAAAATTTCAAAGATCACTTCTGGACAGGTTGATGTTAGCAACAAACAATTTATCCAAATTGCTACAGCGTATCCTAATCCTATTGTTCCTTTTAGAAAGGACGAAAAAAGAATTATTGAGATTATGGAAGCCGATTACAAGCGTGGAGGCGAGAATTATCTTGTTTTAAATTGGTGCCAAGATTCAGAAAAAGAAATGTTCGAACCCGAAACATGGGAAAAGAGTAATCCATTGCTTGGAATGAAGGAAAAACGAGCAAAGATGGAGCTTGATATTGAGAGTGAACGTGATAATGATTTATTGTCCGGCAATAGTATTGAGTTCTTGAACAAATCAATGAATGTCTGGACGGAACAATCCAAGGATAGCTTTTTGAAGTTAGCAGATGTTGAAAAGGCAATTGTTCCAGAATTTAATCGACAAGGTAAGCAAGTTTATATTGGGTTTGATTATTCGATGTTTTCCGATAATACAGCCTTGGCATTTATTTATCCGCACGATGGTAAATGGTATGTTGAGCAGCATTCATTTATTCCATGGCAAAAAGCAGGAAGTATGGAAGCAAAAGAAAAACAAGATGGTATTAATTACCGTGAACTAGCCAGAAAAGGGTATTGCACGATTACTAGTCACCCTCAAGGATTAATTAATAATGATCAAGTCTATCAATGGTTAATGGATTTTGTGACTGACAATCAGTTGGAAGTTCTTTTCTTTGGTTATGATGCATGGGGTGCAACCAATGCGATTAAGCAACTAGAGCTAAATTCGGGTTGGCCCCTAGAGCCGATTCGTCAGCGGACGAGTGAATTAAAAGAACCAACAAAGTTTTTACAGAAAGTATTTGTTGAAGGAACCATTGAACGCCCAGATGATGCAATTATGGAAAAAGCTTTAATCAATGCTGAAATTATCGAGGATAAAATTGGGATCCAAGTTGATAAGGCAAAAGCTACTTTTAAAATTGATGTGGTGGATGCCATTATTGATGCCTTATTTCAAGGAATGTATCACTTTGAAGATTTTGCTGATGTTAATGATCCATCTAAACAAGTTGACAGAATGACCGAAGAACAAGTATTGAAATGGTTTAATAGCAATGATTCTGGACTATTAGGAGGTGATTAAATGATTTTTAGGACTGTTTTACGCCAGATTGGGAAGTATTTCGATATATTATGCTTCATTTTAGCTCTAATTATTGCCGATTATGCAGCGTTTATGACCGGTGAGATTTGGGGCTTAATTGCAGTAGCGTTAACGATTGCTATTATTGGCTGGTTATCAGAAGTCATCTCTGGGGCTAAAGGAGGTGATTAAAGATGCCAATATTTAAAAGAAATCCAATTAACAACAAAGTAATTGATAGAAATCGGGAAGTCTTTTCACTTAACGATGATGGGTTTGTCGATTATTTGAACCAATATCATGACCATTATGTTAGTGCGGAAGTGGCTTTACATAACTCTGAATTTATTCAGTTATTTTTCAGTTGTCTGGTGATCTTGCTAGTTCAAAAATATTTGCAGACGCACAACGAGCGCAAGGAATATTAAATAATCCAACTGACGCGACCAACAGCCACGCTTTTTGGCAAGCAATGTATTCGCAATTGTTATTGAGTGGCGAAGCCTTCGCATATCGGTGGCGCAATATTAACGGTACTGATTTGAAATGGGAGTATTTACGACCCAGTCAAGTTAGTACTTTTTTATTGGATGGTGGTTCTGGATTAATTTATACGGTAAGTTTCGATGAACCAGAATTTGGAGTTAAACAGGCTGTTCCAGCTAGTGATATGATTCATATTCGATTGTTGAGTAAGAATGGTGGAAAGACTGGTATTAGTCCACTTTTAGCATTGCATAGCGAATTGAATATCAAAAAATCATCCAATCAGCTAACTTTGAATGCCTTAGGACAATCCATTATTTCACCTGGTGTTTTGTCGATTAAAAAGGGTGGATTATTAGACGCCAAGAAGAAAGCTAATCGTTCAAAAGAATTTGTTAATCAAATTCGAAGTTCAAACAATGGGCCAATTGTTTTAGATGATTTAGAAGAATATACACCACTAGAGATTAAATCAAATGTGGCACAACTACTATCACAAACAGATTGGACGGGTAAACAAATTGCTAAAGTTTATGGCATTCCAGATTCTTACGTTAATGGACAAGGTGATCAGCAAAGTTCAATTGACCAGATTAAAGGGATGTACGCAAATGCTCTAAACCGCTATATGAACTCGGTTATTAGTGAACTTAATAATAAGCTTAATGCTGATATTCGCGCTGATATACGCCCAGCAATTGACCCTCTGGGCGATAATTATGCTACTAACTTATCGAAACTTGCTAAGAACGGGACGATTGCTTCTAATCAAGCCGTTTGGATGCTGCAGAAGGCCGGTTACTTTCCAGAAGATATGCCAGAAGCTAAGGTGGTTGTTAAACCGAAAGGAGGTGATAACAATGACAAAGAAGATTCTGATTAAAGGTGACGTGGTTGACGATTTAACTGGCAGTTTTTACGAGTACTTTTCCATGCCACATGTTTCGCCTGGAAAGATAGAGCAAGCTTTAGCAGAAAATGGTGACGAAGACGTTGAATTATCCATTGCTTCAAATGGCGGTGATGTGTTTGCAGCAAGTGAAATTTATACCTTAATTCGAAATTATCCGGGCAAAGTTACGGTTAATATTGAAGGTTTAGCAGCCAGTGCTGCTTCGGTAATTGCAATGGCCGGTGATACAATCCGAATGTCGCCAACATCACAATTAATGATCCATAAAGCTTGGTCGGGAATGCAAGGTAATGCTGATGATATGAACCATGAAGCTAGTGTTTTACAAAGTATTGATGATTCAATTTCTAATGCTTATCGGCAAAAGACGGGGTTACCGTACGAAAAAATTCAGCAGTTAATGTCAAATGAAACGTGGATGAATGCTCAAGATGCAGTTGACAAAGGATTTGTCGATGAAATTATGTTTGTTGACGAAAAACAGCCAGCTGCACTTAACAGTATTTCAGAAATTCCATCAAAACAAGCAATTAACAAATTTATGAATTTGATTTCAAAAATAAATAACGAACCAGAAAGCCAACCTAAGGAAGAGCAATCAGTTGATTTGCTTAACCAGAAGTTGGCTATTTTAAAAAGAAAATAAAGGAGGGCATATAGATGCCAAATATTAATAAGATTAACGATGCATGGATTGCATCTGGGCAAAAAGTAGCAGATTTAGATGCCAAGATTTCGGCTGCTTTATTGGATGACAAATTCGATAAGAAGGCCTTTGCTAGTCTGAAAGATGACCGTGATACGGAAGTGGAACGTCGTGATTCATTAAAGGAGCAATTAGATGTGGAACGTAAGGCGCAAGAGATTGCTAACATGAAGCCAGAAGATATTAGACCACTTAATGATAATGAAGAAGAAATCAAAAATAAGTTTGTCAAAGATTTTAAAGATATGATTCGTCATGATCCACGGATGAACGCTTTAACTTCCAGTGAGACAGAAGATGGAGCAGCAGGATTAACAATTCCTTCTGATATTCAGACAACTATTCATACATTGGTACGGCAGTACGCCAGTTTAGAACAGTACGTAAATGTTGAAAAGGTTTCAACTAATAAGGGTTCACGGGTTTATGAAAAATGGTCTGATGTAACACCATTGGTCAACCTAGATGATGAAAGTGCAGCAATTGGTGATAACGATGATCCAAAACTTGCAATTGTTAAATACGCAATCACACGTTTTGCTGGGATTTCAACTGCTACTAATTCTTTACTTAAAGATACCGTCGACAATATTATCGAGTGGTTATCACAATGGATTGCTAAAAAGGTAGTTGTAACTCGTAACTCAAAAATTATTGAAGTTATGAATAAGACCCCAAAGAAACCCACTTTAGCTAATTTTGATGATATTAAGCATATGGCTAATACGGCTGTTGATCCAGCAATCAGAGCTACTTCAATTTTTCTGACTAATACTTCAGGATTTGATATCTTAACAAAAGTTAAAGACGTTGAAGGACGTTACTTGATGCAACCATCAGTAACTAATCCAGAAGTTTATATGATTGGCGGTAAACAAGTTGTAGAAATTGCAGATCGTTGGTTACCTGATGTAGGCACTAAAGAAGCACCAGCACATCCGCTTTACTTTGGTGACTTAAAGCAAGCTGTAACATTGTTTGACCGTGAAAATATGTCATTATACACAACCGATGTTGGTGGTGGAGCATTTGAATCAGATACAACCAAGATTCGTGTAATTGACCGTTTTGACGTTCAACCAACTGATACAGAGGCGTTTGTGGCTGGTTCATTTACAGCAATCGCAGATCAACAAGCAGCAACTCCAGCAGCGTCAAAATAAAAGCCCCAAACAAAGGGGCAGCTAAAAAAGATAGAAGTTAGTTAAGGTAAAAACGGATCATACAAAACATCATTTATTAATTTATAAAGGCGATACTAAAGCCTTTGAAGGCAAAATTGGCAAAAATACGGTAGCAATTACTGGAACAGATCTCGGTATAGTTGTTGCAGCAGGTGACTATCAAGTTGCTTGGAAGTAATGAGGTTAACGAATCAGCAACCAAGTTACCGTTACAGCTACACTAACAGATGATGGAGCTATGAATGGAGTTGACTAGGTAGGAGGCTTAAATGGATGAATTAGTTACGCAGTTAAAAACTATGTTACGGATTGATGGAACTGCTGAAGATAATTTATTAACTAGCTACATCAACGCTGCTAGTAATTTTATTAAAGATGCCGTTGCTAGTGATAAAGATTTCTTCGAAAAGGACGATGTAAAATCAATCTTTGAAATTGCTGTATTATCTCTAGCCGGTTCATATTACACGTACCGAATTGCATTAGTTGATACACAATCATATCCAATCGACTTAACATTGAATAGCATTATCGGTCAGCTACGTGGCACGTATGCTGAGTACAAATACGGAGGTAGCCAAGATGGTGAAAAAACTTCTATTTAGTGAATTTAATCAACGAATTAAATTTGGCGATGTTAAGTACATCAGGAATCCTAATACTGGCGATAATGATGAAAAATTTGTACCAGATTTCGAAATGTGGTGTAAGCCGCAGAAGCGGACGGCTAATCAATCCTATTCAATTCACGGAACTGATTTGGAGGGTACGATTGTTGTGGTAATTATGCATGATGATCGTGTTAGTACGAAACTGAAAGCTAAATACAAAGAACAAACGTATGATATTGTAATTAACAATTCAGACGAATCGGGTACGTATGTGGCTTACGATTACTTAACCTTACGTCAAGTTAAGAAGATGGGATAATGGATGATTTTGGTAAACAATTAGACGAGTATATGAAAAATATTAAGAAGCTTGTTCCGGACACAGAAACTCGTTCAAAAATGACTAAAGCAGGTGCTGATGTTTACAAAAATGAGTTAATCATAAATACTCCTCGTACAAAACATAAGGACGTTAAGTACGGTCATCTTCGTGATAATATCACCGTACAAAATACCGATATGGACGGGGAACGGAATGGTGTTAGTGCCGTTGGATTTGGTAAAAAAGCTTATGTAGCTCGTTTCTTAAATGATGGTACGAAAGAATTAGAAGCAACGCATTTTGTAGACAATGCAAGGCGACGGTCTACTAGGGATATTTTCAAAGCCGAACAAGAAGTTTACGAAAAAAATATAAAGGGATGATATCGAATGGAATTACCGGTAGTACAGGCTATCAATTTAGTAGAATCGGCTAATTTTGATTGGCTAGATGAAGTTTTTCAAGGATCTATTCCGACTGAAATACAGGATGATGATACTAAAACCGCGGCATTAATAACAGAATACCTAAGTGAACCAACCAGCTTTGGTAACAGTAGGTTTAAAGGGTGGCAAGTTGGTGTAGAGATACAAATATTTTACCGCGATAAACCTACTTTTAACTTATTAGAAGCCGAAATAAATATGGCCACTCTTTTCGAAAAAGATGGTTGGTTAATTGAACAATCGAAAAATCATATAAAAGACCCCGATACTAAGCAAATGTCGAAGGTCTTTTATTTTACAAAAAAATTAAGAATAGAAAAGGAGGCCGCATAATGGCTGGAAGTGTAAGTTTTCATGGAATTAAATATATCCAAGTTGGTATTAAAGACGATAAAGGTAACTTAATTAAAGGTAAGAAAGGTGTCAGTGAAAGTGGCATTGCTATTATCGACGGTGATGGTCAAGGTGCCACAACTGCTAATATCACAGGTCTTGAGGGAAATGGAGTTGACCAATATGCTAACAATAAACTTAAACGAGTGGCGTATGGTGCTCCAACTCCACAAGTAGCTTTAACTATGTTGGATATGGACTTTAACATGATGCAAAAGCTCAAGGGATACGTGAGTGATGGTAAAGGAGGTTATGTATTATCAAGTGGAAAAAAGCCTCATGTGGCTCTTTTAATTTGCTCTACAGGTTTCGATGGAGAGAAGTATTACGACACGTTTGCAAACGGTGAGATGAGTGAAGCTACACATAATCATGGTACGAATACTGCCACTGAAGTTGATGCGGAAGGGACGTTCGCTTACAAGGCCCTAACGCCGATTGAAGACAATGTATTTGTTGACGATAAAGGGGTTCAAAGACCATACAAACAGTTTACTTCGACTGACGCGGGTTTTACGGAAGATAGTATGCTAGCAGAAGTATTTAACTACCGTAGTGGCACTCCTTCAGTAGACGTTCCTAGTGATTCTAAAAATAAAGAAAAATTTATTTAGATAGACTAAAGATAAGAACGAGCAAAATAGGGACAAGTTCATAAAGGAGAAAAGATATGACGATCAAAATTAATACTAAGTTACTTGGAATTAAAGGACCTATTGAAATTAAGCCAACCGTTGGTTTAACAGAAGAAGCTACTAATATCATGATCGAAATGCTAGAAAGTGAAGTTCAAAGTGATAATTACAGCAAAGATATTGATGAAGAAAATTTAAGTGAGGAAGAAAGGCAAAAAATTGAACAAGATAACTTGAAGAAAATGTTAGAAGAAGCAAAAAAATCACAAGCAACTTTGAATCATATGCTTGATTTCATCGGAACAACGTTGAAGTTAACAGAATCCCAATTTAAAAAAGTTAAAAATACGATTAGTGAAAATGAACTGGGACAGTATATCGCTTATTTAGTTCAACGTATCCAAGGAATGTCTGAAGAACAAATTAAATTAAATCAAGAAGTTGAAATTAAGAAGCGTAAGGAACAAGATTCAAAAAAATAAGATCCCGCAAACAAGCTGCTATCTGGTCTTTAAAAAATCAGAATGAAGATTTAGATAATTTAAAGCGCCAGCTTTTCGTCGAATCTGGACTAGCACCAAGCGCAGTAAATGAGGAAGATTTCTTTGAACTGATGAAAATATTAAGCGCAAAGCCACGTGATGAGCGGGTAGTTGATGCAGCTGAAGCTCATCGAAGATTGCATTAGAAATTAGCAGAAAGGAGGTTTGAAATTGAGAGTTCAAAATGAAATGGCTACAAGAATTGCCATTGATACAGTTGGCGCAGCTAATAGTTTGCGAGGGTTGCAAAATGCAGTTAGTGCAGCTACAAATGCATGGAGAGCACAAGAGACAGCACTGAAATCTGCTGGTGACAGTTTAGGTGCCGCTCGTGCCAAGTATGAAGGACTAGGCAATGTAATTGAGAATCAAAAACGCAAGATTGAAGAACTGAAAAGTCGGCAATCTGGCTTAAACGTCGAGAATGAAAAAGACGCGGAAACTTACTTAAAACTTCAAAAGAATATTGATTCTGCAACCAAACAGCTTAATTCTTATGAAGCTCAACAAAATCGTGCGAAGCAATCTGTTGAGTTTCATAACAGCGGCTTAGCCAGTTTGCAACGGAGCTATCAACAGACTAGCCAACTTTCACAATCATTTGTTAATCGCTTAAAGGCGGAAGGCCAAGAAGAAGAGGCTAATAAGGCTAAACTGAATGGCTTAAAAGAAAGTGTTAAAAACTTATCTGAACAGTATAGTATCCAAAGCAAAGAACTGGAAAAAATTGCAAAAAAGTCCGGAAAATCTAGTGAAGCCTATCGAAAGCAACAGACAAGGTTGAATGAAACGGCTACTTCAATGGCTAAGGCAAAAGGTGAAGCTAAAGAACTTGAAATACAGTTAGAGAAGCAACCTAAGGGCTTTTTGGGTGGAGTTAAAGAGCGACTAGTCAGCGTTAATAAATCTGCTGAAAAAAGTGGATCAGTTTTTAAACGAGTGTTTAGTGGCGTTTTTTGGGGCGAAATTGCACATGGTGCAGTTAGCCAAACATTTAA
>Cebus_capucinus_imitator_PRJNA485217_SSR024__coassemble_953_pt1 | contig 21963 bp, 23 predicted proteins | sample Cebus_capucinus_imitator_PRJNA485217_SSR024__metabat2_low_PE_013 | metagenome-assembled genome bin Cebus_capucinus_imitator_PRJNA485217_SSR024
TCATTGCAAAAAATACATCATCAAGCGAAGGTTGTTTAATTTGAATATCATTTGCGGATAGTTTGGCAACTTGTAAGTTAGTTAAAATTTTAGTGATGTCATCAACTTCATTAAATGACACGTTCACCATATTATCCGTTTGCTGAACTATGCCATTTGTTGCTTCAGCAATTACTTGAACAGCTTGAGTTGCTTGAAGTTCATTTTGAAAAGTTAAATTTAATTTCTTGCTGGCAATCTTTTCTTTTAACGCTTGAGGTGTACCTAAGGCAACTAGTTTTCCATGATCAATCAGAGCGATATGATCAGCTAATTGATCGGCTTCTTCAAGGTACTGAGTCGTTAAAATAACGGTTGTTCCAGCTTGGACTAGTTGGCGAATGGTTTTCCACATTTGTTCTCTTGTACGAGGATCAAGGCCGGTAGTGGGTTCGTCTAAAAAAATAATTTTTGGACGGGTAATTAAACTAATGGATAGATCCAAGCGCCGTCGCATTCCGCCAGAGAAGGTTGCCAGAGGTTTATCTGCAGAATTTATCAATGAAAATTCTTCCAATAGTTCTTGTGTACGTAGTCTTGCTTCACGAAAAGTAAGCCCATTTAATAGCGAAAAGGTCTGTAAATTTTCGCGAGCCGTTAAATCTTCATCAACAGATGCGTATTGACCTGCTAAACCAAATAAAGAGCGGACGGCTTGCGATTCAGATTGGAGATTATGCCCCAATACTTGAATGGTCCCACTAGTTGGTTTCAATAAGGTGGTGAGCATGCGAAGTATTGTGGTCTTGCCAGCTCCATTAGGACCAAGCAAGGCAAATACCTCGCCGACTTCAACGTTGAATGATACACGGTCCACTGCGGTTTGTTGACCAAATTTTTTACTTAGTGTTTGAATTGCGATTGCAGGTGCTGTTTTCATAAGTTCTGTCTCCTAACATTTTTAAATATTATCAGGGCCCTTGATTTTATATAGTAAGGGCCCTTGATTAAAATGTCAAGGTACCTGAGTATTTTATTGTGTGAGAGCACTTGTTATAATGAACTTATGATAAATAGGAATGGGTGGAATTAAAATGGATAAACTAATTGAAAAACACCAATTGGCAGCTAAACTATTTGAATTTACGACACTGCAAAATATGGCGGATGAGCAAGCTGAACGGCATATGCCAGTTTTTAAAGGACAAAATAAAATCTTAGTGGCGTTGAGCGAAGGGGATAATATTTCGCAAAAAGAGTTATCACAACGATTGGGGATTAGCGTACAAGCGATCGCTGAGTTTATTACTAAATTAGTAAAAAAAGGGTATATTACTAAAACAAAATCTTCCACAGATGGGCGCGTTCAGTTAATAAAGTTAACGGAAAAAGGACGTAAACAAGCTCAAAAAAGCCTATTTTATATTCCAGAATATCTTGATTACTTGAACGAAGTCGAACAAAATCAATTAGCAGCTATTTTGGATAAAATGAATGAGGGAATCCGAGATAATCTACAACTTAATGGGATTCAGAATATTGGAACTCGCTTGCGTTTTGGTCAGTTGAAACGAAAAACTGATGACTATAAAGAATAAATAGCATGACTCTTCACAGCTTTAATTAATTTGAATAGAAGAAACACCATTTAATCAAATGCTTAAACTAGTCAATTAAATGGAACACAATACTATTAGTAGGGAAGTATTGGAAGTTTAGTAATTTTTAATTGACTTTTTTCATCCTTAATGGTTTAATTGTTTAAACCATTAAACGAAAGAAGATATATAAATGACCGATTTTAATCAATTAAAACAAGATTTAAATAGTGTAAGTGAATTTTTAGTTACTTTGGGTGATGAAAAAAGACAGTCAATTATTATTAGACTATTGTCAGAATCGAATTGTGATGGGTTGCAAGTTGGAGAGTTAACGGAAGCTACGGGTTTATCAAGACCAGCCGTTTCGCATCATTTAAAAGTTTTGAAAGAAGCTAAGATTGTTGATTATCGTACTAACGGAACGCGAAATTATTATTATCTAACTCACCATACTGAAGAAATTTTGAAATTAAAGAATTTCATTGATGAGCTACTAGTAGTAATGGAGGAAAGTAAATGAAACGAGTTTTGATTGTAGAAACTAATGTTGCAAAATATGGTGACACAAAAGAGGCCACAGGATTGTGGCTTGGCGAGAGTGCAGAGTTTGTGGATGAACTTCAAAAAGAAGATGTTCAATTTGATTTTATTAGTCCTAAGGGCGGCTTTGTTCCATTAGATCCCAGAAGTATGAAGTACATTGATCACTCAATTATGAGAATTTATGAGCAACCTGACTTTATTGAGCGAGCACTTAGAAACACATTGAAACCGGCTGATGTTGATCCAAGCCAATACGCAGCAATTTATTATACCGGAGGGCACGGTGTAATGTGGGATTTTCCAGATAATATAGAAATTCAACAACTTGCCAGCTCAATATATCAGGATGGTGGATATTTAGCATCAGTTTGTCATGGGATTGCCGGACTTTTTAATATTAGAGATCATAACAATGATTATGTAATTGCAAATAAAAATATTACTGGATTCACAACTAGTGAGGAAGTCATTGCTGGTAAACGAAAAATTGTCCCATTTTTAAATCAACAAATGGCTCAAAAACGCGGGGCTAATTTTAACAAGAAACGTTTTTATAAAAATTATGCAATTCAAGACGGACGTATAATTACGGGACAAAATCCATTCTCAGTGCGTTCAGTAGCCCAATTATTAATTCAGGAGTTAAAATAATGCAAACAGTTTTAGGAAGTAACGGACAAATAGGTCAAGAGATAGTTAAAGCGTTATATCAAAATTACACCAAGGATTTACGGCTAGTAAGTCGTCATCTGAAGAAAATACACGAGACGGATCAATCAGTTTCGGCTGATTTAACGCGGGCAGAAGAAACTAATCAGGCTATTAAAGGCAGTGAAATCGTGTATTTTGCAGTGGGATTACCCATGAATACAGCATTATGGGAAGCTCAATTTCCGACAGTCGTGAAGAACGTCATTGAAGCGTGCATCGAAAATAATAGCAAATTAGTCTTCTTCGATAATACCTACATGTACGCTAAGAATAGTGATGTCCAAACAGAAAGTAGCCCATTTGTTCCTAAAGGGCGAAAGTCTGTGATTAGAGCTAATATAGCTGAAATGGTTCAAGATAAAATGAATTCAGGAGAACTACAAGCCGTAATTTGTCGAGCACCAGAATTTTATGGACCAGCGAAAACACAAGGAATTACCAATACGATGGTTTTTGATCGTGTAAAGGCTGGTCAAGCTGCTAAAATTCCGATCAACGATCGTACTTTACGGTCATTGATTTGGACGCTAGATGCTAGTAAAGCCACTGCCTTAATTGGTAATACACCGGATGCTTATGGACAAGTCTGGCATTTACCATGCGCTGAGGGAGTGAGTTATCAAGATATCATAAAAATTACAGAGCAAGTGACAAACCAGACAGTTAAATTTTCGGTAATTAAGATGTGGCAATTTAGATTGGGAAGTTTATTCAATCCTAAAATTAAAGAATTAATGGAATTGTTACCAAGGTATAAGTATGATAACAATTTCAACTCTGATAAATTTAAAGCCAAGTTTCCTGATTTTAAAATAACTTCTTTTGAAGAGGGAATTAGTAAAATTTTTGAAAAATAAGCTAATTATCCCTGATAAAAAAAGATACCCTATTAATTATATACCATATGTATAAGGTGAAGCGTTAACTGCATACTATATATTGAATTCGTTCGTTTATTATAGTAAACTAATAACTTATATTTCATTTTAAGAGATCCTTGTTTTGAAGTTAACGGTTTTGGTAGTACGAAGCATATCAATGATTTTTGTATAAAAATACTACCAAAAAGTTGGTACGTTAATACTTACTAGGCATATCGAATGGGATGAAACTTTATTGAGAATCATAGGAACGACTAGCCGGTTTTATGGATTCAAAGTATAAAGAAAACATAGTGATTAGTAGTGACTATCAAGCATTAATAAAGTCGTTAACTGAAAATATTGATGAAGGAGTTCAAAGCGCATGATTAGAATATATTTAGCAGGACCATTTTTTTCTGAAAGACAAATTGAGATTATCGATTCCGTTGAAAAAGCTTTAGCTAAAAACGAAACAATTACGGAAGTTTATTCTCCACGATTGCATCAAGAAGGAACGCATGAGCCTTTAACCAAACTATGGGCCAAGGATGTTTATGAACTCGATATGGAAGCTATCAGACAAAGCGATGTCATTGTTGCTATCTTAGACTTTGATGGCAAGGAAGTTGATCCTGGAACAGCCTACGAAATTGGAGTCGCTAACATGTTAAACAAGCCGGTTGTTACAGTAAAATTGGATCGTGACATCGCCGTAAATATCATGTTAACTGAATCAGCAACCGCCTTTTTCAACGATCCAGAAGGTTTGAGTACCTACGACTTTAAGCAATGCCCATCGATTGAATATACTGGAAAATATAGATAAAAATGAGTGACAAATTTAGCAAAAAATAAAAAACAGATGCAAAGGGCATTAAAAAGTCCTAGTTGCATCTGTTTTTTATTTTAAGCATTGATTATTTAGTTTGATTATCTACCGTATTTTTCAACATAAATGCTAAAACAATACCAACAATACCGATTCCTGTAGCTACCCATAATGCGGCTTGAGCACCATCAATCAATGCTTGATGCATTCCAAGCGCATACTTAGTTACATTAGTGGTTGCTTCCGTTGAAGCGGGAGCATTACTATTTGCTACGTTTTGCATAATTGAAACTAGCGTGGCGGTACCAAGTGCTGCGCCAATTTGGCGAGTACCATTGTTTCCAGCTGATCCATGAGCAACCAAATTCTTTGATAAGGAGTTCATCGCCATGGTACCAGCAGGCATCATGGCGAAAGCTAATCCTACATTTCGAAGGGCGTAAAGAGTGATTACTTCCCAAATAGGAGTGGTTAAGGAAATAAAGGATAACATTAATGTAGAAACTGACATTATTGTAATTCCAAACATAATGGCTTGACGACCTTTATTTTTTTCAACCATTGAACCAGAAATTGGAGCAAGTAAAAACATGGCAATCGCACCTGGAAGAAGTGATAAACCAGAATTCATCGCACTTAAATCGCGAACATTTTGTAAATAAAGTGGCAAAATGAATTCAACAGCAACCATTGAAATTTGTGCAATGGCGCTAATTATTGAAGCGATGGTAAAGTTTTTAACAGTAAAAATTCTTAATTCAATCATCGGATCATCGATTACAAACTGACGCCATGACCAGCCTATGATTAAAAGTAAACCTACTACAATTTCAGCCAAAGTGGTGATATTACTCCATCCCTTATTTGAAACTTCTGAAACTCCATAAAGTAACATACCAAAGCCTAAGGTTGATAATAGAACGGATATTTTATCTAGTTTAGTATTTTTATGTGGAACAACGTCGGCCATGAATAATAAGGACATAACTAAAGCGATAGCAATGATTGGGACCGTTATTCCGAAAATCCAATGCCAACCAAGGTGATCAACAATATAGCCGCCTAGAGTTGGTCCAATTGCTGGTGACAAACCAAACACAATTCCTAATGCCATAGTTGGTTTTCCAGATTCGGATTTATCAAAAACTGAAAATAAGATAGTCATGGATAAACCTGAAAGAATCCCAGCACCAATAGCTTGAATTAATCTACCGGTTAATAAGATTAAAAAGCTACCAGATAATAAGGAGACGATGGTACCTAACAGAAAGATTAACGACGAAATGGAAACAAGCTTTTTTGTGTTAAAACGATCTGCCATCCATGCGGAGATGGGGATAAGGATCCCACCTATTAGAGAATAACCTGTTGATAACCAGTTAACATCGGAAACAGATACCTTAAAGGACTGCATTATCGCCGGCTGGGCCACGGCTAAAATAGTTTGATTTAACATAGCCACAAAAGCGCTGATGATGACTACTGATACTAGTAATGGACGATTATAATTTATTTTTTTCATAATCTTTCCTCCTAAGAAATATTTAAAAATATAGATGTATTTCAAATAACTAAATATTAAATGTACTTTTTAATAGCAATTTAGTTAACTAAATTGAACAAACACTATTCTATCCTTTAATTAAAGATTGTCAACAATTTAGTTAACTAAATTGTTAAAAAGAATTATAATAGATTTAAACTTACTAAAGGAGAACTATGATGAGCCAAGCAAGTGATATAAATTTTTTAATGCGAAAAATCCAAATAAAAGAGCATCAGTTAGCAAGTGAAGTTTCCGGACAGTATGATTTAACCGAAACTCAAGCTAAAACTTTAGGCTTTATTGAAAAATTTCCAGGTACTAACCAAAAAAACATAGCAGATTCTTTTAGTTTAAGTAATGCGAGCACGTCGGCAATTATTAAGAAGTTAGTCACTAGAGGTTTCATTGAAAAAAAGCCTAATGTAGGGTCACAGGATCGATCTAATCGCCTATATTTGACGGCTGCCGGAGTAAATATTTCAATTGATATTAGAAAAGAATTATCAAAAATTGAAAATATTATTGCTCAAAATTTAACTGAACAAGAGGCTGCTAATCTCATTATTCTATTAACCAAGGTTAAAAAAAGTTTCTCAGAATGATATGGGTGATTTCAAAACTTAGGGTTAGAAATGATGATTATTTTGTGTTATTAGTATCAATAATCTTATTTCGAGGACATTTATTCATTAATCGGTATAATAAATATATACAATATTTTTGAAAGAGAAAGTTGCTTTTGAGCGATTAGGTGAACCAATGTCATTTTTAATTCCAATTAAGTCCGCAATATTGATATTTCCAGTGCTTGCGATACTGTTATCTTTACCATTTTTAATAGTCCAATACCATCGTTACGGTGGAATCATTGCTTGGAGATCGATTGTGATCTTTACTTTTATTTTCTACTTGCTTTGTGCATATTTTTTAATTATCTTACCGTTACCTTCGATTCAGGAGGTCAGACACTTAACGACTCAGCGCTATAATTTGATCCCATTTACGGCTTTGCGGGAATTTATCTCCACAACGTACTTCAACCTAATGCGTCCACAAACTTGGATACCGGCTGTGAAGCAACCAGGGTTTATTCAACCGTTTTTTAATATCATCTTAACAATTCCATTTGGTGTATATTTACGTTATTATTTCAAGCAGCCAATTCGTAAAATCGTTTTATATGGTTTTGGATTAAGTTTATTCTTTGAACTGACTCAATTATCAGGATTGTACGGAATTTATCCCCGTCCTTATCGATTGTTTGATGTAGATGATTTAATTTTGAATACTTCCGGGGCTTTCGTTGGCGGTTTAATTACGCCATTCTTGGTAAAGGCATTTCCAACGCGCGAACAAATAGATCGTAGAAGTTATGACCAAGGGCGCAAAGTTACAGTCCTTCGTCGGCTAGTAGCATTAATTTTTGATTACCTAGTGGTGGGAAATATCGTTGGGATTTTTCTGAGTTTAGTGGGCTTGGATAAATTGACGGAGAATGCTTATTTTTCATACTTTATCAGTACCCTAATCATCTTTATCATCATTCCGGTGTTAACGGGCGGTCAGACGATTGGCAAAAAAGTAGTTAAGATTCGAATTACCCAAAAATCTGGTAAACCAGCTGGAATCGGGCAATTAATCTGGCGCCAATTATTAATTTATGATGGGGCTCTTCCAATTTTGTGGGGATTTAACTACATGTTTGTGGAAGTTTTCAGTAAAATGCATCAGTCTCAAATCAATATCTTTTTACTGGGAATGCTAGGCTTATTGACGGTTTTCTTGGGTTTGAATTTTATATGGGGAATCGGATTTAAACATGGGTACTTCTTCTATGATAGTTGGGCGAACACAACGCAAATCAGCGAAATTAAGCAGCCTCAAGGTTAAAAAAGAGCATATATAAAAAAATAAGGAATACTCATCGTAATCGGAATGAGTATTCCTTATTTTTTTGACTGCTCAAGTAGAGTCGTTATTCGATCAACGTTTGTTGATCTCGATTCTTGAAACATTCGATAATTTGTTTTTTAGTATTTCTTCTGGTGGATAACTCAGGGAGCTCCTTTAAATTAAAAAAAGCAATCGAGCTGGTCTCTAGGCTGGTAGTTAATTCACCACTTAATTTTTTACAATAAAATATTAATTTATAGTAATGGGCTAATGAATTTTCGGGGTTAGATTTATTAGTGTCATAAACCGCAATTAAGTTATTTACGGCAACGTTTAACCCAGTTTCTTCATGAACTTCTTTTACGATATTTTCAACGGGCGAAATACTAATTTCGGCAAAGCCCCCAGGAAGGGCCCATGTTTGGGCTAGAGCATCTTTGACCAACAATATTTGATCGTTTTCATCTAAGATTAAGGCCCGTACGGCAACTTTTGGGGTTGGATAACCAGCTTCTTTTTCAAATTTTAAGTTGGCCTGAGTTAAATGGGAGTTTATAAATTCCTGTGTAATTTGAAATATATCTTCAAAGCGTTCAATATCGTATGGATCTTTAGAATAGTTAATTCCAGCATTTGATATGGCTAATAACCTTTGGAAAAATTCTTTTTCGTCCATCTTTTCCACCTCGATTACTTTCCTTCACGATAACACAATCGGGGTCCACAATTCGAGTGAAACGGTGTGATTAAACTAAAAATTATCATTACGGATTGTTTGGGGGATGCCTTGCAACTTTTAAAGGAGGGGTGTACCATGTAGTTGTTCAAATTTAATAGGCGATGACGTTCGCCATTAATTTAATTGATAATCAATTTGATGACGTCTACTACATGTTTTTAAATGTGTAGTAGGCGTCATTTTTTTTTGGAAGGAGAAAGAAATATGGCAATTTTGATTGATGCAGTAAAGGCCCGTGAGATTTTTGATTCAAGAGGTAATCCAACCGTAGAGGCAGAGGTACAACTATCTAATGGAATAATCGGACGTGCTGAAGTTCCATCCGGAGCCTCTACTGGGGAAAAAGAAGCAGTAGAATTGCGTGATGGTGGTTCGCGACTACAGGGGAAAGGAGTTTTAAAAGCAGTTGCTAACGTAAATAGTGAAATTAATAACGCCTTACATGGAGAAAATCCATTTAATCAGGCTCATATTGATCAAATTATGATTAGACTTGATGGTACTTCTAATAAAGCACGGCTAGGAGCAAACGCCATTTTAGGAGTTTCAATGGCAACAGCGCGTGCGGCAGCACTTGCTACCCATCAACCACTTTATCGATATTTGGGTGGGACGGACTTAGAATTACCACAAACTTTCCATAATGTTATTAATGGTGGCGAGCATGCTGATAATGGGATTGATATTCAAGAATTCATGATTACTCCAGTTGAACGTACCAGTTTTCGAGAAGGCTTTGAAAAAATCACTAATACTTATCATACATTGAAAAAAGTTATCGAAGAAGCTGGTTATACTACTGGGCTAGGTGATGAAGGTGGTTTCGCACCTAGTTTAAAGAATTCCGAAGATGCTTTGCAAATGTTACATGACGCCATTATTCAAGCGGGTTACACTCCTGGTAAGGAAATTGCCGTTGCTTTTGATGCTGCGGCATCTTACTTTTATAATCGCGCCACAAAAAATTATGATTTTGAGGGCAAGACATATACACCATCGGAATTGGGAACATATTATATTGATTTACTGAATAAATTTCCAGAAATTATTTCGATTGAAGACCCTTACGGTGAGGAAGATTGGAATAATTTTGCTAAATTTACGGATAAATATGGTGAACGTATCCAAATCGTTGCAGATGATCCCGTTTGTACCAATCCCGCTTTAATCCGGGATGCAATTAGTCAAGGAATGGCCAATAGTATTTTAATCAAGTTAAATCAAATTGGGACAATTACAGAGACCTTGGAAGCAATTCGTTTGGCTCGAAAAAATGGTTATACCACAATGATGTCCCATAGATCAGGAGAAACCGGCGATACATTTATTTCTGATTTTACGGTAGCAACCAATGCGGCAGAACTAAAGGCGGGGGCGCCGGCTCGATCAGAACGTGTGGAAAAATATAATCAACTATTGCGAATCGAAGAAGAAATTGGTGTTAGTGATGCACGTTTAGCACATTTTCCAGATGACGTTAAATATGATTAGCATCCTAGGGATTAGAAACAGACCTTAAAACATAGTGAAAGAAATAAAAATCCTGTCAGAATTTTTCTGGCAGGATTCTTTATTTTAAAAGAAAACGTTTAACTAAAAGGTGATGTAATTATTAATATTTACCTAATAGTCTTTGTGTATAGGCTATTTTTTTATTTGACATAATTTAGGTAAACGTTTACCATAACATTATAATATTATTGAAGGAGGAAAGAAAATGGCTGATAGAGTATTAATCGATCCAGCAAAATTTGCAATCGAATTTGCCGAATCTATTTCAAAGAAAGATGTTGCTAGTTCTGAAATTTTGAATGAAGCAAAAAAATATTTACTTAGTTATCTAACTGCTTTTTATCTAATCGAAGATTTTAACAAAATGGAGAATTCTAACTTTAATAGTGAAAATGAGAAAAAATTTGAAGATTTATCTTTCAATGAATTAATCGACCGGGTTAAGCACCTGAATCGGTACTAAAAGGAGAATTTAGTATGAAATTAATTTTAAATACATGGATTTTTGAAAACGCTATCAAAAACAAGGCTGATCAGATTGAGTTAGTTGACCGAGTTGCCAAACTGGGTGCGGATGGTATAGAAGTTCGACGGGAGTATTTTAAAGATATTGATTTAGAGCTTAAAGCAATAGGTGAACGTGCTAGAAAGCAAAATCTAATTGTAAATTACAGCGTGTCAGATGAAATTTTTTTGGAAGACGGTTCAGTGAATCCTCGATTAGAACGTTACTTTGATGAGGGAAAACTAATGGGTATCAATAAAATAAAATTTAACACTGGGCACTTTGATCGATTTACTGGGGACTTAAAAAAAGCGCTGGGCGGATTACCTTTAGATCAAATTGAAATGAATGTTGAGAATGATCAGACTGCTGTTTCAGGAACTGTTCAAGCAATTAAGACTTTTTTAGATCAGGCTAATAAAGCAGGTCTTACACAACTGGGTTATGTTTATGATCTTGGTAATTGGGGCTTCACCCATAGCGATGCCGTTCAAAGTGCTAAAGATTTAGCAAAATATACGCATTATATTCATCTTAAAAACACAATTAAACATGAGGACCAAATGGTAACATCAGCGGATCTAGATACTGGAATGTTTGATTGGAAAAATATTATTTCATATCTGCCACGTGATGTAAGTTTCGCTTTAGAATACCCAATGGAAAATGATGAACAGATCCTTGAGCAAATTAAATTATTTCGTAGGGAAGTGGGTGAATATTAATGGTTTCAGCAATTAGTGCCATCTTGCTATTGATAACATTTGTATTTTTTATTTATTACATCATTAAAGGTGGCAACCTGGTAATCGGATTCTTTGTAATGGCCATTGTATGGTCAATTGTAGGAATGATTCCACCAGATGTGGTCATCCAAAAAGTGTTTGCAGAACCGGCATTAAATTATGGTCCGACAATTATCTACATTGTTTTTGGTTCCTGGTTTGGAAGAGTATTGGTTGATAGCGGAATTGCACCTGCTATCTCATGCCAAACAAACCGTATAGGGAAAAAGCATCCCGTTTTAGCCGGGATTTTAATCTTAGTAGTTACTTCATTTATTTTTGTTAGTGCATACGGAGTGGGGTCAGTCATCGCCATCGGAGTTATTTTGCTACCAATCATGCTTTCGGTTGGTATTCCACGTGATTTGGCTTTATCAGTTTTTTCAATGGCTATTGGTGCTCCGATGTATTTAAATGTTGTCTTATACAATCAAGTGAAAGCGTTTTTTCCAAATGCTGTTTATGGTGGTAGATATTTAATTTTCGCAGCAATGGCTGGGATGGTTCAGTTGTTAGTTGTAATTATCTTTTTTGTTTTAAATCGCCATCGAATTAATCCGGACAATGCAGCGCATAATTTAGAAATTATTGGCGCCGAGCAACCAAATGAAGATGAAAAACCTGATATTAGTATTTTCACTTATATTATTCCAATCGTTCCAGTGCTAATGAATATGATTTTTAAGTGGGATGCGATTCCATCCCTCACATTAGCAACGATTTTAGCAATGCTAATGACTGGTAAAATGAAAGGTTATAAAAAATTTGTTGAGTTTTTGAATAAAACGATTCAGCAATCTGTTAGTGATATTGCGGGTTTAATTATGTTTTTAATGGCATTAATTATGTTTAGTGGAGCGGCTTCACTGGATGCACAACGATTTAAACCCATTTTTGCAGCAATATTACCCCATAGTCATTTAGTACTCGCACTGGCAATGGGAGTATTGGCACCTTTAGCATTATTTCGCGGACCTTTACATTTATGGGGAGCTGGAGCAGCTACGGCAGCGGTCCTATCAGGGACGGGATTATTTAACGAGGTATTTTTGATTCCACTTCTGTATGCGCCTGCAATTTTAGCGGTCTCAACTGACATCACCCAGTCTTGGAATGTGTGGGGATTGAATTATATGAAGGTGCAGTCTAAAGACTTTTTGAAGTATGGCGTACCGGTCATGTGGATTATTACTATTATTAATGAATTATTAGTTTATTACTTCTTTGGGTAAATAATAAAGAAATGAGGATGTTTAAAATGAGTGAAGTTATTACAATTGGAGAACCAATTACAACTTTTGCGTCAAAGGAACCCGATGTTTCACTAGTTGACGCGGTTGAATTCCATAAAATTTTAGGCGGAGCAGAATTAAACGTTGCAATTGGAGTTAGACGGCTCGGACATACGGTGGAATATATTTCGAGCGTTGGAACGGAACCCTTAGGGGAATTTGTTATCAAGACTATAAAAAGTCATCATGTAGGAACCCAGTATATTAAGCAAGACAGGCAAAATTGGTCTGCTTTTCAATTAAAGGATATGGTAACCAAAAATGATCCTCAGACGTATAATTATCGTCGTGGATCAGCAGCAGCTCATCTGACAAAAGAAGCGGTTGAAAATGTTAAACTTGATGACGTTAAAATAGCACATATGTCAGGAATTTTTCCAGCAATTTCTGCCACAGCAGAAGAAACTTTCCGCACTTTGATGGATCGATTGGTAGCTAAAGGAACGCTGATCACATTTGACCCCAATTTACGTCCATCCTTGTGGAAAGATCAGGAAACGATGCAAAAAACAATTAATGATTTAGCTGGATTTGCGGATATCGTTCTTCCTGGAATTGGAGAAGGAAAGGTTTTGATGGGTTCAGACGAACCAGAAAAAATCGCTGATTTTTATCTTAAAGGTCAACGGACAAAGACGGTAATTGTTAAAATTGGTCCGGATGGTGCATTTGTTAAAAATAAAGATGGTGAGTCCTTTACTGTTTCGGGTTTTAAAGTAGAAAAGGTTGTCGATACCGTTGGCGCTGGTGATGGATTTGCTTTAGGCGTAATTACGGCCTTATTAGAACATAAGTCGTTAAAAAGTGCTGTTTTACGGGGAAATGCAGTGGGAGCTTTACAAGTCCAAACACCGGGAGATAATGATGGTTATCCAACGCCATCTGAATTAAAAGCTTTTTATGAAAAAGAGGGGGTCACAGAAGACTAATGAAATTACAAGTTGCAATTGACCGAGTAAAATTAGATGATGCCGTTCGCGTTGCTAATCAATTGGACTCCGTTGTTGATATTATCGAATTTGGTACATCACTGGTTAAAGATTATGGGTTATTAGCGATCAGGCATGCTGACTTAAATTTACACCATGCACAGTTATTAATCGATTTAAAGACAATTGATGAAGGACCTTATGAATTTAAACAAGGTTTTGCAGCCGGTGCCGATATTTTGACGGTTATGGGAGCTTCGTCCGTTGATACAATCAAAAAGGTTTATGAAATTGCTGAAGCACAGGGCAAAGAAATGTTTATTGATATGATGGGAATTAATCAAGAACAGCGCGAACAAATTTCGACTTTTAATAAGGCTATATATGGGATTCATCATGCGGTAGATGAGGAGCATGGATTTGATGCGGTTAAGACGGTTGCTGATTTTCATCAAAAGTTTCCTGAAATCGCTCGAATTTCAGTTGCAGGTGGAATTAATTTAGAAGTTGCTCAAGAATTGGCAGAGCAAGGAATTGTTGAAAGTGTAATTGTTGGCAGCGGAATTATGAAAGCAAGTAATCCAGTGGCAGCAGCCCAAAAATTTATGGAGGTAATGAACTAATGGAGTTAGTTAATCAAGTTCTCGAAGAAATCAATGAAGTAATGGGAATGGTCCAAGAAAAACAATTGAAAGAAGCAGAAAATATTATTCAAAAAGATCGTCGTATTTTCGTTTTAGGTGCTGGAAGGTCTGGATTGATGGCAAAGGGATTTGCAATGCGATTAATGCACATTGGTTATATAGTGTACGTGGTTGGTGAAACCATTACGCCGTCCATCCAATCGGATGATGTTCTAGTTTCTGTTTCTGGATCAGGAAAAACTGGCAGTGTTTTAGAATTAACTCAGAAAGCAAAAGCCGACGGAGTTAAAATAATCGCGTTAACTAGTAACGCTGATTCTCCACTTGGAAAATTAGGGGACGCAACGGTGGTGATTCCCGGTGCTACGAAAAATGGGGATGGGGTTAAATCCATTCAATTGTTAAGTTCACTATTTGATCAGAGTGTGCATATTACTTTAGATGTATTGACGTTATTATTGAGTCGAAGAGATCATGTTTCAAATGATTCGGCTAAGTCGACGCACTCTAATATGGAATAATACTAAAAATAAGCGAGGAAACTAGTCTGAAAGGGAATAGTTTCTTCGCTTGTTTTTGTTGTAGAACAGGATCGATATTAATGTTTGTGTAGATACGCTACCAGGCAGTATATAATGAAATATAACCAATGGTATACTGAAAATATTAAATGAGAAATAATGGCTGGTGGATAAATGACAAAAAAAGCAAATATTAAAGACGTAGCTAACTTAGCAGGGGTTTCGATTGCGACTGTATCACGTTATTTAAATAATGATCTGAGCCGTATGTCAGAAAAAACGGCTCAAAAAGTTCAAGATGCAATTACTAAGTTAAGATATACTCCCAATCTAGCTGCGCGGCAAATGATAACAAAATCTAGTAAGATGATTGCTGTTCTGATTTCAAACATCGATGACTATTTTTCTACGGAGTTGTTTAAAGGAATTAGTTCAATCCTTGAAAGCAAGGGATATATTGCAGTTATGTTTGATTCTAATTCGGATGCTGATCGTGAAAAAAAATTGCTTAAAACCATCGGGAATCGTATGTTCGATGGCTTAATTATCCAACCGATTAATGATCCACATGCAATTCAAGAAGCACTTGGACGTGAAATTCCAATTGTGGTTGTCGATCGAGGCTTTCACCCCAATCCATGGTCACAAGTAGTTGCTGACAATTATCAGTCGGCTCAAGTGGCGATGAAGTACTTTTTGGATCAGGGATACAAACACGTAGTAGTACTAACATCGGAATTGAATTCAATTAGCTCGCGTTTGGAACGATATCAAGGTATAAAATCATTAACTGATAACATTGACATTATTCAAATTGATGAAAATACTTATAATCAATCTGCTATTTTTGCACAGTTAGCTGAAAAAATTAATAACGTGGATGAAGATATTTTATTTTTTGCGTTAAAGGAAAAGTGGTTATTGGAATTTGTTCCCATTTTAACGATGGAAGCTCAAAAAGAGCACCGTCGTGTTGCAATTACTGGGTTCGCAGATACTAAAATAGTTGCACAATTAGATCCAGAACTGCACCTAGTTACTCAGCAACCATTCTTAATGGGAGCAAGTTCAGCCGAATTAATGATTCAAATTTTAACTGACAAGAATGATATTCCACATGAAGTTATAATTGAATCTAATTTTAAATAAATTAATAGCGATATTTTGAATTGGATTGAGCCTTTTGAAAGTTTTTCCGACGCTCGGGTGTTAATCCTAGCAAGGATTACTGCGGGATATTGATTTGAAAAATTATAGAGTAGCAGTTTGGTGGAATCGACGAAAGGTTTCTAAGTTAATAAATAAAATCGTTGAAAATCAATTCATTTACGAATTGGTTTTTTTATTTTTTGCCTTTTTTAATTATTGATTTCCAAAATTGAGAAAATGTAAGGTTGGATTGTTTGTAACTACGGTACAACTCGCCAAGATTTTCTGCCCAACCACCGCTCACGAAATACACTCCAAATACGATAACCATGAGTATAATAATAAATTTGATGGGATCCATTTTGTCCTCCTTTGGATTAAGTTGATAAGTTTTTCGAGCCCATTATACTCCCACTTAATTTCATCGCTGTTGATAAGAAAATGTGCTTAAGTAAAAAATAAGGTTTAGTCACAAAAAGGAAATTAGATATGGTGGGACCTATTTAAAAATTTGAGCGATGCAAAATTAAGGATGAATTTCAATAGATCCTTGACACTTTTAATAATTCGTCTTATCCTAGATACATACTTACAAAAAGTAAGCAAATGTAATATTGCTTAACGGGGGGAGTTTACTATGGCAAAAATTAAAGCGGGTCAAGCATTGGCTCAAGTATTGAAAAGTTGGGATATTGATCATATTTATGGTATTACAGCAGATTCTATTAATAACACTGTGGACGGATTATACCAAGAACGAGCAGGTTTGAAGTATATTCAAGTTCGTCATGAGGAGGTCGGTGCATTAGCAGCCACTGCTGATGCCAAGTTAACTGGTAAAATCGGAGTTAGTTTTGGTTCTGCAGGTCCTGGAGCAACGCATCTGTTTAATGGTTTATATGATGCAAAAATGGATCACGCTCCAGTGTTAGCATTAGTTGGTCAATCCAGTACGGAAGTGATGAATACTAATTTCTTCCAAGAAATGAATCAAGACCCGATGTTTGTGGACGTAGCAGTTTTCCATAAACAAGTGGTTAGTGCCGACCAAATCCCATATGTGGTTGATGAAGCTATTCGGGCTGCCTATGCTCAAAAAGGTCCAGCAGTCGTAATTATCCCAGATGATTTATCGGGGCAAGAAATCGACTACACACCTATTAAAACACCTAAGATTTATCAGCAACCAGTTCACTCAGCAATTGCCGATTCAGCGATTACTGACACGATTACCGCTTTAAAAGCAGCTAAACATCCATTGCTTTGGATCGGACGAGGAGCTGCTGGCGCACGTCAACAAGTGGTTCAATTTTCAGAAGATTTTCAAGTGCCAGTCGTTGCTGCGGTGCCAGGTACGGGAATTATGCCATCAGATCATCCTAGTTTCATGGGATCGATGGGACGTCTGGGAACTAAGCCTGCTTTCGAAGTTGCTCAAAAAGCAGATTTAATCTTATTCGTCGGCACGAACTTTCCGTTTGCTCGCTTCTGGCCTAACAATATTAAGGTTATTCAAGTTAACAATAACCCCGAAGATTTGGGTAAACAACGCGATGCTGACATGGCTATCTTAGCTGATGCTAAAGAATTTTTAGATACCATTTTAGCTCAAAATGTTAAGCTACCAGCAAGCAAATGGCTAAAAGCCGCTCAAAAGGATAAAGCTAATTGGGATGCTTGGCTAGAAAAATTATCTAAAAATGATCGAGATGGATTACGGGCAGAGAGTGTTATGGCAGCCATTAAAGATTACGCTGCTGACAATACGGTCTTTGGTCTTGATGTTGGAAATAATACAGAATGGGCCATCCGTCAAATCCCGTTGAATCGTAGCCAAAAATTTACGTTATCAGGTTGGTTTGCGACCATGGGTTACGGTTTACCAGCTGGAATGGCTGCTAAATTGAGTTATCCTGAACGTCCAGTAATTACTATTTCTGGAGATGGTGGTTTTGCCATGGTCATGCAAGATTTGATTACGGAAGTTAAGTATGAATTGCCAATTGTTAACGTGGTTTTGGAAAATAAATCATTTGGATTTATCCAACACGAAAAAATAGTCGCTAACCAAGCTCCTTATGGTATTGATTTACAGGGAGCTAACTGGGCTGGAATAGCTGAAAATATGGGCGCAATTGGATTTACTGCGACGGACTTACCTTCATTAACGAAAGCTTTTGCTAAAATTGATGAACTTCAAAAAGCAGGTAACACAAAACCCATTGTGTTGGATGCTAAAATTGTAAATAATGATCCTGTGGACACTTCATTCATGCCGTTAGATCCTCAAATTTTTGATGAAGCAACTATCAAAAATTTCCGAGAACAATACGAATTGACGGATGGACAACCAGCACTTAGTGAAATTTTAAATGATCTTAAATAAGGATTCTGTTGATAATCTATAAAACCGTTTGGCTCAATTAGCCAAACGGTTTTTTGTATATGAGTTATAGGTTTGGATTGAACCAAAATAGTAAAAATTACTAGGAATAATGAATCTAATGTTTATTAGTAAATCATTAGAATTGAAAAGATGTATTGGGGGAATCAAATAGCTTTTAAAAAAATTCGGTTAGTCAATTTAGTAGCGTTATGATAGGCATTACGCTTATCTAAGCTAAATAATTTTTCTATCAAAAAATAATTGTATAACATAATATTTTAATTAAGGAAGATTAAAATATTATGATAAAAAATTGTGGCGGACTGTTTCTGGTGTTATAACTTTGTTGTGGAAATGTTTTGTCGCGATGACAATGTATTTCCTAATCAATAAACTGTGGAAAGAAGGTGTGAACCCGATGTGGAGCGTATTTTACAGACTTGTTAGTATGATTGGTAAAGTCGCCTGGAAATACAAAGGTAAAATTTTAAGCTACATCGAAAAAGGTTGGACAGCGTCACAGATTTATCATTATGGCAAGAAACATTGTTGGTTCTAATAACCATCGTGAATCAAGTCCTATTATGGGTAGGACTTGATTTTCTTAACTACTTTCGATTTTTTGCTTTGATTTTATCAAGCTCTTTTTTGGTTTTAGATTCTGTTTCTTTGGTTTGTTGGTCCCATATTTCTAACAGCAAGCTTTCACCAACGATAACTATAATTAGGAAACCCCAAATATCTTTTCCTCCAGCTGATGTCATATATTGGTAAAACATAAATACTGCAAAAACTATTGGTAGGATTGCTCCTAAGTATTTTTTTCTAATATTTTTACTTAAAATGTATTGACCAGCTACAAACAATAAACTTATCACGATACCTAGTAAATTTTGATTCATTTTGCTTCCTCTTCCTCTCTGATAGATAGTATTTTTTCCGCAACTGTTAATGAAATTTCATCTTCAATAACAAGGTTCATTATTTTTTCCTTAAATCCCTGTTTTTGGCTATTAGAATCAAATAATTTAATTTTTTTAATTAACTGATCGGTTTTGGTTCTAATTGTGGGATATGAAACATTGTAGTGATGAGCCACCTTTTTTAAAGATCCAGAACATAAAATAAATGTTTTGATGAAGGAAAGCTCTTCATCTGATAAAGTTGAAATCCATTTTTCCATAAATTAATATCACCACCTTTTTGTATATCATAAAACTATTTTTCATAAAATTCAATTATTTTTTTAATAAAATTAAAAATAATTTAAATAAAGTTAAAAAGAGGGTGTGCAACAAAAGATAGCGAGAAGGTTATTTAAAAGTTATCATGCTAAATTAATTGAATAAAATTATTAACCAACCTAAAAGTGCAACCAACTGATACAAATTTTGATGGTTATTGAAAATAATAATGTCAAAAATAGATAAAATATATCAAATTATTATTAGTAATTTTATTCCCTGGAGGATAGAAGGATGGAATATAAGACGGACAAAAGAATTGTTACAATTCATGCAATACAAGGCTTAGTGATAATTATTGCGATGATTTTTTTAATATTGCTATTATCACTGCTCTTTAAAGAAACCAATGTGTTATTTCGAATGTTATCAGGGATGGTAATTTTTATAAGTTTATTGACTTCGTATGAAGCATTGATATATATGCCATTAGCGTATAAGAAAAATAGGATTTCTATTGATAAAAATTTTGTGGTAATTCAAAAAGGACTTTTTATCAAAACGCTGGTAAAAATGCCTATAAGTAAGTTATATACGGTTAAATTAGTTCAAGGACCATTTGAAAAAGTGTTTAACACCAAAAATATCGTGTTAGTTACCTTAGCTGATGAGTTTACAATGCCAGTTTTAAATAGTAGATATGCGGATGTTTTAAGTAGACGTTTAATCAGGGCTATAAAGGATAATGATAAAAAATGAAATTAAAAAGAACCTCAATAATGACCGTAGTCTGGGCTTTTTTTCAATTAATTATTTCCTTAGGCATTATTTACTATCCAGCTAAAAAGATAGTAGAAAAAACAGATAATTATACGATTCATTTTGCAGTGTGGTTATTCATAACGTTACAATTTTTAACCTTTTTTAGTCAGATAGTTAGATGGATGGGTTTTAAATATGGAATTGACGAAAAAAACTTTTATGTAAAAAAAGGTATTTTAAAAATCAGTAGACGAAGTGTACCTATCTTAAAGATTAGACAGTACAAACAAATAACCACTTGGAAGTACAGAATTTTACACATGACCCATATCGTCATTGACACTGGAATTAATTCTGATGAGGGGACGATTGATTTAAACATGATTACTAGAGCAGAGAGCAAATATCTAAAAAATAGATTAAAGATTGCTGGAATTGAGGACGCAGATAGTAAAGAGGTCGATTTCTTTAGAGGTCATTTTAAGATTCAAAATCAAAATGTAAAAAGGATATATAAACCGGCAGTGATTGATATTTTCACTTCATCTATTTCTTCACTTCAAGTAATAATTTTTCTGTTTGCTTTAAACTCTTTTAAGGGTGATATTGAGTACTTTTCATTTGGAAATAAATTAGAGTACGTTTTCGTTAATTACTTGGCGCCATTGAGAGAGGGTAAATATTATTTCTTAGTAATAATATTTATTTTCTTACTGTTGATCTTTTTAGGATTTCTTCGTGAATATCTAGTTTTTGGTAATTTTGAGTTGCTTACTGATGATGAGAATTTTTATAGCTTAGAAGGTCTATTAAATAGAAATATCAATTCATTTAAAAAGAATCGGCTAAAAACCTTTGCTATTAATTCAAATCTATTGATGCAAATTTTTCATTTAAATCAAGTAGAAGTTTTTACATCATCGCCAAGTGATTTTGAAGAGAGTAAGCATGTAATATTACCTTTCATTCGGCAAAAAGATTGTTCAAAAATTTTTAGGAAAGAATTTAACTATCAACATTACCAGCCAGTAAAAATAAGATTAAATTACGTAACCGTATTAAAAGTAGTAGTCTTGTTCTTAAGTCTGGAATTAGTTCTATTGTTCACGGATCTATCTTTTAAAAATGCAATGAGTCAGTACTTGATTTGGATCTTTTTGATTTACTTTTTGAATCTCATAAAGAATTTAATTTGTACAAATTTACAATATCGTGATGGGTTTATTAACACCCGTAGTGGACTTTTCTTTAGAAAAGAATATTTGTCAAAGGTATCAGGTATTGAGCGGTATTATTTAAAGCAAGGACCCATACAGAAGTTACTTAATACGCAAACCATAATAATATGTTTTCGGGGCGCACCAATAAAAAGAAGACGAATATATATGGTAAGTAAGAAAGAATTTAGGAATCTAGAAACCCAATTTAGGCAAAGAACTGAAACCGAGTTATCATAGTAATTTTGTATATGCCAAACTATTTTTAATCCTTTCTTATATAAATTTTGGTTGATTCGCATGTATACTTTACAAGTAAAATAGAACATCGAAATCATGGGAAGTGGATTAATGAAAAGTGAAATACAGAATA
>Cebus_capucinus_imitator_PRJNA485217_SSR024__coassemble_4_pt1 | contig 18684 bp, 11 predicted proteins | sample Cebus_capucinus_imitator_PRJNA485217_SSR024__metabat2_low_PE_013 | metagenome-assembled genome bin Cebus_capucinus_imitator_PRJNA485217_SSR024
GCATCGGGATCAGTTTCGGACAGTGTGTCGAAATCGAAAAGCGATTCTATAACCAGTGACTCGATCAGTAACTCAATTTCGACGTCTGTATCAAATTCGAAATCAACGAGTGATTCGGTGAGTCAGTCGATTTCGACATCAAAGAGTACGTCAACCAGTGGTTCAACGTCCGTATCAAATTCGAAGTCAACAAGCGATTCAGTGAGTCAGTCAATTTCGACATCGAAGAGCGATTCTATAACCAGTGATTCCATTAGTGACTCGATTTCAACGTCTATATCCGATAGCACATCGACAAGTCATTCAACATCTGATTCAGTATCGACATCAAATTCAAACTCAGATTCGAAGAGTAAGTCGGAAAGTCGCTCGACCTCAACATCTATATCGGATTCAATTTCGGATAGTAACTCAAAGAGTACATCAGAAAGTCGCTCGACTTCGACATCTAGTTCTGATTCGAAATCAGATAGTGCATCAAAATCAGATAGTATTTCGAAGAGTGATTCTATAACAAGTAACTCAATTAGTGAGTCAATCTCAACGTCAAATTCTGATTCAAGCTCGAAGAGTGATTCCAAGAGTACATCAGAAAGTCGCTCGACTTCGACATCTGTATCGGATTCAATTTCAGACAGTAACTCAAAGAGTACATCAGAAAGCCGTTCGACCTCGACTTCTGTATCGGATTCAACTTCGGATAGTACATCGACAAGTCATTCGACATCGGATTCAGTATCGACATCAAATTCAGATAGTAACTCAAAGAGTACATCAGAAAGTCGCTCGACTTCGACATCCATTTCTGACTCGAAATCAGATAGTGCATCAAAATCAGACAGTGTTTCGAAGAGCGATTCCATAACAAGTAATTCGATTAGTGAATCAATCTCGACGTCAAAATCAGATTCAAGTTCAAAGAGTGATTCAAAGAGTACGTCAGACAGTCGTTCGGCATCGACGTCCGTATCGGATTCAACTTCAGATAGTGCGTCAACGAGTCACTCAAAATCTGATTCAGTATCAACATCGAACTCAGATTCAAGTTCAAAGAGTGACTCAGTAAGTACGTCGGACAGTCGCTCAACCTCGACTTCTGTATCTGATTCAATTTCGAAGAGTATGTCAGATAGTCGTTCAACTTCGACATCAGTTTCTGATTCGAAATCGGATAGCGAATCAAAATCAGATAGTATTTCGAAGAGCGATTCCATAACAAGTAACTCAATTAGCGAATCAATCTCAACGTCAAATTCTGATTCGATTTCAGACAGTAACTCGAAGAGTACATCAGATAGTCGTTCAACTTCGACATCTATATCTGATTCAAAATCAGATAGTGCATCAAAATCGGACAGTGTTTCAAAGAGTGATTCTATAACGAGTGATTCGATTAGTGAATCAATCTCAACGTCAAATTCTGATTCGATTTCAGATAGTAACTCGAAGAGTACGTCAGACAGCCGTTCAGTTTCGACTTCAGTTTCTGATTCGAAATCAGATAGTGCATCAACAAGTCATTCAACATCTGATTCAGTATCAACGTCAAATTCGGATTCAAGTTCAAAGAGTGATTCAGTAAGTACATCGGATAGTCGCTCAACTTCGACCTCCATATCTGATTCAACTTCAGATAGTGCGTCAACGAGTCATTCGACATCGGATTCAGTATCGACATCAAACTCAGATTCAGATTCGAAGAGTACATCAGACAGCCGCTCAGCTTCGACTTCAGTTTCTGATTCGAAATCGGATAGTGCATCAAAATCGGACAGTACTTCAAAGAGTGATTCTATAACAAGTAACTCGATTAGTGAGTCGATCTCAACGTCAAACTCGTATTCAAGTTCGAAGAGTGATTCCAAGAGCACATCAGACAGTCGTTCAACTTCGACCTCTGTCTCCAATTCGATTTCAGATAGTAACTCGAAGAGTACATCGGACAGTCGTTCGACTTCAACATCTGTATCTGATTCAACTTCAGATAGTGTGTCAACAAGTCATTCAACATCTGATTCAGTATCAACATCGAATTCAGATTCAGATTCGAAGAGTGCGTCAGACAGCCGCTCAACTTCGACCTCTGTCTCCAATTCGATTTCAGATAGTAACTCGAAGAGTACATCGGACAGTCGTTCGACTTCAACATCTGTATCTGATTCAACTTCAGATAGTGTGTCAACAAGTCATTCAACATCTGATTCAGTATCAACATCGAATTCAGATTCAGATTCGAAGAGTGCGTCAGACAGCCGCTCAACTTCGACCTCTGTCTCCAATTCGATTTCAGATAGTAACTCGAAGAGTACATCGGACAGTCGCTCAACTTCGACCTCCATATCTGATTCAACTTCAGATAGTGCATCGACGAGTCATTCGACATCGGATTCAGTATCGACATCAAACTCAGATTCAGATTCGAAGAGTACATCAGACAGCCGCTCAGCTTCGACTTCAGTTTCTGATTCGAAATCGGATAGCGAATCAAAATCAGATAGTACTTCGAAGAGCGATTCCATAACAAGTAATTCGATTAGTGAGTCAATTTCAACATCAAATTCGGATTCAAGTTCGAAGAGTGATTCCAAGAGCATATCAGATAGTCGCTCGACCTCGACTTCTGTCTCAGATTCAACTTCAGATAGTGCGTCAACGAGTCACTCGACATCTGATTCAGTATCAACATCGAATTCAGATTCAGATTCGAAGAGTATGTCAGAAAGTCGTTCAACCTCGACTTCTGTCTCAGATTCAACTTCAGATAGTGCATCAACAAGTCACTCGACATCTGATTCAGTATCGACATCAAAATCAGATAGTAGCTCAAAGAGTACATCAGATAGTCGCTCAACTTCGACATCCATTTCTGATTCGAAATCGGATAGTGCATCAAAATCAGATAGTATTTCGAAGAGTGATTCTATAACAAGTAATTCAATTAGTGAGTCAATCTCGACGTCAAAATCAGATTCAAGTTCAAAGAGTGATTCAAAGAGTACGTCAGAAAGTCGTTCGGCCTCGACTTCTGTCTCAGATTCAACTTCGGATAGTATATCGACGAGTCACTCAACATCTGATTCAGTATCAACTTCAAATTCAGATTCAAGTTCGAAGAGTGATTCAAAGAGTACGTCAGAAAGTCGTTCGGCCTCGACGTCCGTATCGGATTCAACTTCAGATAGTACGTCAACGAGTCACTCGACATCTGATTCGGTATCAACATCGAACTCAGATTCAAGTTCGAAGAGTGCGTCAGACAGCCGCTCAACTTCGACCTCTGTCTCAGATTCGATTTCAGATAGTAACTCGAAGAGTACATCGGACAGTCGATCAGCCTCGACTTCTGTCTCAGATTCAACTTCAGATAGTACATCAACGAGTCATTCAACATCTGATTCAGTATCAACATCGAACTCAGACTCAGATTCGAAGAGTATGTCGGATAGCCGTTCAACTTCGACATCTATATCTGATTCAACTTCGGATAGTACATCGACAAGTCATTCAACATCTGATTCAGTATCAACATCGAATTCAGATTCAAGTTCAAAGAGTGATTCAGTAAGTACATCGGATAGCCGTTCAGCTTCGACTTCTGTCTCAGATTCAACTTCGGATAGTACATCGACGAGTCATTCAACATCTGATTCAGTATCAACATCGAACTCAGATTCAAGTTCGAAGAGTGATTCAAAGAGTGCGTCAGACAGCCGTTCAACTTCGACATCAGTATCTGATTCGACTTCAAATAGTACATCGGCAAGTCACTCAACATCTGATTCAGTATCGACATCGAACTCAGACTCAGATTCGAAGAGTATGTCGGATAGCCGTTCAACTTCGACATCTATATCTGATTCAACTTCGGATAGTACATCGACAAGTCATTCAACATCTGATTCAGTATCAACATCGAATTCAGATTCAAGTTCAAAGAGTGATTCAGTAAGTACATCGGATAGCCGTTCAGCTTCGACTTCAGTATCTGATTCAACTTCAGATAGTGCGTCAACGAGTCACTCAACATCTGATTCAGTATCAACATCGAACTCAGATTCAAGTTCGAAGAGTGATTCAAAGAGTGCGTCAGACAGCCGTTCAACTTCGACATCAGTATCTGATTCGACTTCAAATAGTACATCGGCAAGTCACTCAACATCTGATTCAGTATCGACATCGAACTCAGATTCAAGTTCGAAGAGTGATTCGATAAGTACATCAGAAAGTCGTTCGGCATCGACCTCTGTCTCCGATTCAACTTCAGTAAGTACATCGGACAGTCGCTCAACCTCGACTTCTATATCTGATTCGACTTCAAATTCAATTAGTGATGGTAATGGATCAACTTCTCACGATAACCACCATGGTAGTGGATCGGAAAGCAATAGTGAGTCAGGTAGTCAAAGCACATCGGATTCACAGAGTATTTCAACTAGCATTTCCGATAGTACTAGTGATAGCAAAAATAGTGGATCGGCTAGTCAAAGCATTTCTACATCACAAAGTAAATCCACGAGTGCTTCAATAAGTACTTCTCAGAGCGCTTCAACTAGTGTAAGTTCATCGCACAATGGAGCATCTTCACAGAATGATGACAACGGAAAGGGTACAACTAATGGTAATAGTGAGGTAGATCAACAAGGAAATGGGCAAGGAAACGGAGGTACTGGTAGCTACAATCAAGAACAAAACTTTGAAGCTACGGATACTGAAGTTGTAAGAACAACTGCTCAAGTTAAACATCAATCTACGGTTGATTTGAACGATGCTAGTCAAAACAGTCGTCAACAATCTCGTCTCCCTCAAACTGGCGAGACTGATAACAGCGGATGGACCTGGTTAGGTACAACATTGCTAGCGTTAGTAGGTTTGGGCAAGAAACGAAAAAAAGATAACGAAGATTAAATAACATTTAATCTAAAATAAAACACTCAACATTAGTTAAAAACTGATGTTGAGTGTTTTTGTGTTAAGCGGCTAATGAATTTAAGAATCTATTTTCCAGAATGGGTAGTCGCTAATTGATGAAGATCATCTATTTTATCTTTCAAATGATCCATAGATTGGGTTAGTTCGATCAAGGTGGTTTGAGTTTTAGCCAGCTGTTCTTGGAGAATAGCTAATCGCTCAGGTATGGTTTCATCGCCTTGTTCGTAAATATTAATGAAATGCTGTATTTGTTTTAAAGACATTCCACATTTTTTTGTGCATAGAATAAAATCTAGACGCTCAAGGTCACGATCGGAATAGTCACGGATGCCGTGGACACGTTTAACAGGACCTAATAATCCTTCGTGTTCATAGTAACGGAGGGTGGGACTTGAGATAGAAAATTGTGTGGCAACTTCTTCGATTTTCATTGTAAAATCCTCGCTTGACTTAAAGCTTACTTTAAGGAGTAAACTATGGTTATAAAAGTGATATTAATAGCTATCAGTCTACACTAAACGTGTGATTGATGAAAATGGTGGTTGTAAAATATTCTAGATTGGAGTGGGTGGATTTTATGACAAACGAATCAATGCAATATGCTAAATTAGGAAAAACTGATATCGAAGTTTCAAAAATTTGTATTGGGGCAATGAGTTTTGGACAACCAGGGACGATGCATGATTGGACACTAGATTACCCGGAAAGTGAAAAGGTGATTCGACATGCTTTAAATCTTGGAATTAACTTCTTTGATACGGCCAATGTTTATTCCAAAGGAACCAGTGAAGAATTTTTAGGGCGCGCATTAAAAGAAAATAATATTGCACGTGACCAAGTTGTGATTGCTTCGAAGGTTTATTTCAATGAAGGACGGCTTTCAAAAGATGCAATTAACCGTGAAATTGATGGCACGCTCCGTCGTTTAGGTACAGATTACCTTGATTTATATATTATTCATCGCTTTGATTACCAAACGCCGATTGAAGAAACTATGTCAGCCTTAAATGATTTAGTAGTGGCTGGTAAAGTTCGTGCAATTGGGGCTTCAGCAATGTATGGATATCAATTCTACAACATGCAACAAGTGGCTAAGGATCATGGTTGGGCTCAGTTCCAAACTATGGAAAATCACTATAATTTACTATATCGTGAAGATGAACGCGAATTAATTCCTATTTGTCAGCAAATGGATGTTTCTCTAATGCCTTACAGTCCACTAGCGGCTGGGCATTTGAGTCGTCGAACCTGGCAAACGGATACTTTGCGCAGCAAGACTGATCGGGTGGCCATGGGAAAATATGATCGAACAGAGGCTGAGGATATCAAGATTGTTAAACGAGTTGGTGAATTAGCCGATCGCTATGACGTTACCATGTCGCAAATTGCGTTAGCTTGGCAATGGGCCAAAGGGGTAACAGCTCCTATTATTGGTTCAACGAAGGCCAAACATTTAGATGATGCAGTAGCTGCTTTATCGGTTAAATTAACAAATGATGATGTTAAATACTTAGAAGAAATGTATATTCCCCATCCAATTGTAGGTGCGGTTGCGGAAAATCCAGCAGTAGGAACTGTATTAGTAGATGAGAAGAAATAAGTTAATTTGAATTAATCAAAAATAAAAACGGCTGTCAGAAGTAATTTCTGAGGGTCGTTTTTTCAGATTTAAACAGTTTTAATTTAAAATATATTTAATTCACAAAAATATTTTATGATTAATAAGTAATTAATAACCCGTCAAATATGTGTAATAAGCTAATTTTTACGATGAAAAAATGTAAAATTAATAGTACAATATACTTGAAGCGCATTAAATCTTAACACCCAATAATTTAACGGCTAATAAATGTAACAGCTGCATATATTAGATTGCTTAAAATAATTATAAACATGATACTAGCAGCAATCTTTTCTGTTGTAGCACGTTTTGTTTTTTTAGTAGTTGGTGGTTGTTGCAAACTTTTTTCATAGTTAAGCTTTTTTTTAACATCTTGATTAAGTAGACTATCTTTTTTAGGAAAATTATTTTTATCGATAATGTTATCTCCTTCCTTGTTTGAAGACTACACCTAGATTAAATCAATTTTTTTATAAAAAGTAAACAGAATATTGTAAAACAGTAAAATGAAAAACAATATAATATACAGAAACGATAAAAACAGGGGTAGGAAAATGGAATTTAATTTGGATAACTTTCGCTTAAGAAAGTATTCGAAAATCACAAAAAAAATTTTAGCACTAGGTAAAAAATACCAGACTTTAACGGATGATCAGTTACGTATAAAAACGGAAACGCTGAGAAATAAGCTGGTAAAAGGTGCTAGTTTAGATTCTATACTAATTGAAGCCTACGCCACCATCCGTGAAGCAGATTTTCGAGTTTTAGGGTTGAAGCCCTTTGAAAACCAGGTTTTGGGAGCCGTGGTGCTCCATTATGGGAATGTGGCACAAATGAATACGGGAGAAGGTAAGACTTTGACTGCTACCATGCCCTTATATTTAAACGGTTTAACTGGCCCAGGAAATTTTTTAGTTACGGTTAATAGTTATCTAGCTAACCGAGACGCAGAAGAGATTGGTAAAGTTTATAAATGGATGGGATTAACCTGTGCCTCAGGGGTGAGTTTAGACGATGAAGAATTGGATAAAAAGGCTATTTATCAAAATGATATCGTTTATACCACTAATAGTGAACTGGGATTTGATTATTTAACCGATAATTTAGTCGATAATATTAATAAAAAGAAATTAAATGATTTGAATTTCGCTTTAGTCGACGAAGTAGATTCCGTTTTACTGGATTTAGCGCAAACCCCGTTGGTCATTTCAGGAGCCCCTCGGGTCCAATCCAATCTGTTCGTATCAACGGATCGGATTGTTAAAAGTTTAAAACCAAATGTAGATTTTGAATTTAGTGAAGATTTGAAGGATGTCTGGTTTACCCAAACTGGTATCGAACAGTTGGAAGAGTATCTAGGAATCCAAGGTCTAATTTCGGATAAGTGGTCGGACTTTTACCGCCATTTAGTTCTAGCACTAAAAGCTAACTACGTTATGAAACGAAATCAAGACTATATCGTAGCTAATAGGGAAGTCCTGTTGCTAGATAGCGAAAATGGGAGAGCCTTAACGGGGATGAAGTTAGAAGCTGGAATTCACCAGGCTATTGAAGCAAAAGAGGAAGTTGAACTTAGTGACCAAACGCGATCTATGGCTTCGATTACGTTACAAAATTTTTTCAAGATGTTTCGGAAGTTATCGGGCATGACTGGTACGGCTAAGTCTTCTGCTCGTGAATTTTTAGAGGTTTACAATTTGCCAGTTTTAAAAATTCCAACTCATAAACCTAGCATTAGGATTGATCATGCAGATGTTGTCTTTGCGACCATGGATGAAAAAATTGAAGCAACCGTTCGGATGGTTAAGGCAGCGTATCAGATCAAGAGACCGGTCTTGTTAAAGACGGGTTCGCTGTCTTTATCCAGACTCTATTCGCGAGTACTACTGGAACATGGCATTGTACACAATGTATTAAATGCTCAAAGTGAATCTAAAGAGGCGATGATAGTGGCTAGCGCTGGTAAATCGGGCGCGATTACGGTTGCTACATCAATGGCTGGGCGCGGAACCGATATTAAATTGGGTAAAGGCGTCAAAGAAAAGGGCGGTTTACTGGTAATTGGTACGGAACGCATGGATAGTCGGCGAGTTGATGATCAACTACGGGGACGCGCCGGCCGGCAAGGTGATCCTGGGGAAAGTATTTTTCTAGTTTCATTGGACGATAAGGTTGTTATTGAAAACGCACCAGATTGGGTAGAAAAATATCGTTTAAAGCTTGAACAAGCCGTGGAGCAAGGTAAACGCAAATATGGCGCTCCACTAAAGGGACGCCGCGCTAGAAAAATTGTCGAAAAGGCTCAACAAGCGGCTGATTCAGCAGCTGAAGAAAGTCGAAAAAATGCGGTAAAGATGGATGATATTTTACGAATTCAAAGAGAATTAATTTATGATTTTCGCGATTATATTATGAAATCAACCGATTTGACCACAATGGTTCAACAAATTAAAAATGATTATTTTAACGCGATTGCTAGAGAGAATAAAAAAGATGCTGGAAAATTATTAGATTTTATTATCAATAATGTTGATTACAACTATATGGATAACGATTTCAATCCTGAAATTTTAGAAAGTACCGCTGATATAAAACAATATCTTGAAGAGATAGCACGTAATCGATGGAGCCAGCAACAAATGATTGTTAATAACAAATTTAAACAAAACTATTTAGAACGATTGGCCGTTCTAAAAGCCTTGGATGTAGCCTGGATTGAGCAAGTAGATAACTTACAACAACTAAAAACGGTTGTAACGAGCCGCTCGTCTGGTCAACATAATCCGGTTTTTGAATATGAAAAAGAGGCCATGCATTCATTTGAACAAATGAAGAAGTTATTCTGGAAAAATACAGTTAAATATATGCTGTTGTCAGAATTAATACCTGGTAAAAATGGATCAGTTAAGGTGGAATTTCCATGAAGAATAAATTTATCCATAGTGAATTGTTTTCGAAGGTTTTATTTACTTTGATGATGGTAGTTTTAATGGAATTAGGTCGTCAAATTGTAATTCCATCTTTAGATTCATCCATGAGTCGTCAAGTACTAGAGGCTTCACCACTTTTAAGGAATTTATCAGCCTTAACTGGGGGGCAGGCGAATTACCCTTCCTTATTTTCAGTTGGATTAGGCCCATACATGACAGGGATGATATTATTCCAAGCTATTCAGCTCTTAGATATTGATGAGCTAAATAAGATTAACGATTATAAACGAGGAATGATTCAACGTTGGATTTCATTTGTCATTGCCCTGCTCCAAACTCTGCAGTTTATCTATACGATTCGTGAACATATTAATTTTTCAGGAATTAAAGTGTGGGGAATTGATTACAACTTAATTGTGGCATTTTTTGTTTTAGTTGCAGGAGCAATGATTGTAGCTTGGATGTCAGATATGATCACTAAATATGGAATCGGTGGATCAGGAGTTTTAATTTTGCCAGGAATGATTGATAGTATTCCGCGAGTGCTACTTTATGGACAAGGTTTAGGCTCAGGAGCAGTATTTTTCACACCTAAATTATGGCTGGTCCTAGTAATTTCAGTAGCAGTAGTAGTAATTTTTACGATATTTATCAATAAAGCTGAATTACGAATTCCGCTTCAGCGACCTTTTGTTCAAAATGATTTTTCTGAATCGTATTTACCAATTCGAGTACTAGCGGCAGGTAGCATGCCCTTCATGTTTACTACCACGGTATTTATGATTCCAAGCTATATTGGTTCTTTTGTTCCAGAAGGCGAATTTAATCGATTTGTTCAAAATTATGTGGCATTTGATAATCCCGTTGGAATCTTGATTTACTGTAGCATTATCGTCTTTTTAGGCTACGTGTTTAGTTTTATGAACTTTCAAACAGAAAGATTAACTAAGAATTTAAAGAAATCTGGTGACTACATATTTAATGTCGTTCCGGGAACTGCAACCAGACATTATCTAAACCAAAGATTGTTTCATTTGAGTACGGTTGCTAACATTTTCTTTTTAATTATCGTCGGAACACCACTAATAGTAGGGCTTTATCTACCAGAAATTACTAACTTTGCTTTCGTCTTTGCTAACATCCTCATTTTAATTACCATCATTGATACAACGATGGATCAATTTAAGACGATGTATCTAAGGATGCACTATGATCTTTTATAGAAAGCCACGGGGGAACTAACTAATGTTTTATATTATGCCGGCCTGGGAGAATGAAGTCAGCGAATTAAATCGGGATTTACTAAAAAATCTGACTAATGTATTCGTTGGTGGTAAAAAAAGCGTGAAGCTCGCGGTGTTAAATTTTTTACCCAACCTAAGATATCTTTTACATGTCAATGGATTAACTAATTATGAATACTGGAACATTTGGGATGCGATTTTGGGGATAGAAAGAGTTGATGGAATGCCACTGGGACCAGAAGCTTTAGACTTACCTCAAGGGGTTCGTTTAATCAATGCTATGACTTCAATGGATGCCTATGAGGGATCTAAATTATATGCCCGAATTATTAGAAGTTCTGAAGGATATCTTAGTGAGGTTCAGTTTATGAATCCTCAAAATCGCCATACCGATGTTTATGACGATCGTGGATTCAAAGTATGCACTAATTATTATGAAAATGAAGAAGTAGTCCGACAAGAATGGTTCAATGAGTGCAATCAACTAATTGTTCGTTATGAACCTAAGGCCAAGGTGGCTGTTCAAATTCTAGGTAATTATTCTAATTTCGAGAAAAGGCAGTATAAAACTTTAAACGAACTATTAATGGAATTTGTAAATTCATTTTTTGAAGAGCACTTTGATCCCACTCAGGACCGGTTAATTGCTAGTACTAACTTAAAGATTAGGCCGCTGATGGTCGAGATTCAAAAACGGTTACCAGTAACTTATTTATTGGATCATCTGGGGCCCATGGATACTACCACCGTGGAAACATTGCAACCTCAAATTCAGGGAGCTTTTAAATTTGTGGTTCCTAACTATGTGATATTCCAACAAATTAAATCTAGCGTAGCTGAGCCGGCTCAAAAGGTTTTAAAACTAGGTTATCCGTACGGAACTGAGAATCGACTTGGAAACAGTAATGAAGAAAGTAAAATGTTTATTTACTGGCATATAGATGAATCAACTAATGATACGACGTGCTCGCAGTTTGCGGAAAAGCTTATTGATTATTCCTTAGAACACGAAAATGTTGGTTTACAAGTAGCAGCGCTTAATGATCGTCAAGCTAATCTCGTTTTTAATTATCTGTGCCAAGCTCTTAAAAATAAATATACTTTTTTAGATCTAGAGCAAGACCAAGACTTAATTTGGAAGATTGTATTTGGTAGGGAGGTCACAGATGCAATTGGAAAGCTATTAATGCAGTTAAAATTTCGATTAGGTATGGATTTGAAGCATGCCTCGGAGACCAATCCGCAAAAATTAGCGGATTCCGCTCGATTTAAAAAGATTAACTGGAAAAAGGTAATGGAAGACATTACTGAAACGATCATCCGCGTCAATTCACGAGACAATGAAATTTATCGTAATTTAGCTCGATCACGGGTGTTGGTCGATGTCGGTAGTCCATATAATACTAGAATGCAATTTAATGCGATTAGCGCCGGTATTCCACAGATTGTTAACGTTGATAGTCCGTTCATTATTAATAGAAAGAATGGATGGATTATCAATGAAAAACAGAGTCTCAGCCAAGGGTTAGATTTTTATCTACAAGAGCTGGATAATTGGAATAAATCCTTAGTTGCGACAACTAAGTATATGGAACAACTAACACTTAAGCGCCAAGCCGACTGGTGGGAAAGAAGAACTAAGTATGAAAAATAAACTCATTCATTTAGGTTTGCCAATACCAGGGTTGTCTGAGCAACTGAAGGAGAATTTTGACTATATTGATATCCCATTTGAAAAACTTTGGGAACCCAATGCAAAAAAAGGACTTCTTTTTATAAAAGGAAAATTAAATCCCTTATATTTGAATGCTTTATTTTTAATCACCCAGGATGCTTATTTAAAGGAAACCGAGTTATTAAAAAAGTTGCCTGGAAATAAAACGTTAATTGATAACACATTAACACTTCCCTTAGTCAGTCAAAATATATTGGAATTAAAAAATGCACAATTTATTGAAGTTGGTGATATAAAAGTTCTGGCTAAGGACCTTAACCAAACTTTCTATAGTGGTCAGTGGGGATTCAAGTTTACATTCGATAACATTCAATTTGAGCCTTATTTTAAGGGTAGAATTGAACAACTTGGTCATAATTATATTAGATTTATCGATCAAAATATCCAAGCATATCAAAAAGTTGCTAATTGGGGTGGACCGTTGGGAGTGGCGGGAAACACGCTTTGGGAAATTCGAACAGAATTTAAACGCCAAAATCCAACCACTGATGTGCGCCTAGATGTGTCGATGATTAACCCTTATACCAATGAAATATATTATTCACAAAGTTTTGAAAATGACCAGCTAAATGAAGTGTTGCCACTTAAGGTTAGCGAACAAGGGGCATATATTTTAGTGGAACTATTTATTAAAGGTAACAAGGTTGAATTAGATGTCGGACAGATTTCATTAAGAAAAGCCCGTGATGGACGGGGAACATTATTAGTCGGCGAAAAAGAAATGGTCGATGACCAATCAATGAATGAGCAATTATATTATTACTTTGATCCAGGAGATTTTAAGCCTCCCTTGGTTGTTTATTTCAGTGGATTTCGTTTAGCTCTAGGAGTAGAGGGAGCTAACATGATGAGATCGCTTGAAGCACCAGCATTGATCTTTGGGGAGCAACGGATTTTAGGGGGATCTTTTTACGTTGGCAGTAAAAAGTTTGAACAGGAAATTGTACGGATTATTCAAACCACTTTAAAAAAGCTCGGGTTCACTGCTAATCAATTAGTTTTATCCGGATTATCAATGGGAACGTACGCTAGTTTATATTATTCGTCGTACCTTAATCCGGAGTGGGTAGTCGTGGGTAAACCGTTGACTAAGTTAGGCGATATAGCAGCAAATGAACGAATTAATCGTCCCGATGCTTTTCCAACGTCTTTAGATGTTTTATTGAAACTTACCGGGGGGATTAGTAATGAAAATATTGAACAAGCCAATAATATTTTCTGGGATTCATTTAGAAGCCATGACCACTCCAAAACTAACTTTGTAATCGCGTATATGAAAGAAGACGATTACGATAGAAATGCGTTCGATGATCTATACCGATACCTGCACCAAAATTCACCTAAGTCGCGGATAATTCATAAGGGATTAACTGGACGACATAATGATGATACTAACGGGATTGTTGAGTGGTTCTTAATGCAGATTCGAAATATTTTAACATCCAAGTATGGACGGAATTTTAAACTAGGAGAGACTACGGACGATGAATAGTTCTTATGTTGTAATGTGGCCCATGGCGACCAATGGAACCTACAATTACGGTTCTACAATTAGTTATGAAAAAGGTTTAGTTAATTTTAGTAATAGTCAAATGAGCCCAGGTGAAGCAATTTCAAGTTGGAAGTCAAAGCAAGACTTCGATTCCAATAATGCTCAATTTAACCAATTACCTTTGCTAAAGGAAGGTGAACAATATCATATTGTGGTTAATGCAGAAGTAATTCCTAGTAACTCAGTCCAGGTTCAAATCAATTTTTTGGACACGTTGGGGGAAACTATTGATGGTATCACCACCCTAAGTTTGGATGATTATTTTGAAGTCCCCTTGGGAACCCAAGCTTATGATTTAAACTTAATTAACTTAAATAATCAAGGCCTAACGTTTAAAAATATCGTCATTACTCCACGAGATACCAAATTTGAAATTGAAACTTTTAGTAGTGGTACTTTTCGAATGGTTAGTATCTGGGATAAGGAAGAAGATTTCTTCGAGGAAGTGCCGGTTTACATTCGAAATCGAACTCTGAATACGGGATCGTACATTGGTCAAAATCAAGCGTTAAGACTGTACATCGAATTTGATAGTAGGAGTCTTTTAACGGAAACAGAGCTTCAAAATGAACTCCAGCTAGCTATTCATGATTTAAAAGATATGGTTGAGGAACGTAATTTAGCTTTCGATGCTTTTGCTCCTGACCCAGTAAGTCTGGCAAAAAATGATGAAAGAGTAACGTTAGTGGAGAAGACTGCAAGTATCGAGTTAGCAAAAATCTTGCATTATTATCGAGGGCAATCTTTCTAATAATCTAGGTAACATTCGGAGGAAAATATGAATTTTTTTGTTAATGAAGCAATGGGAATTGGAAATTCTGGAGTAGAACATGCGCAATTTTATCGAGCTAAACGTTTCGATCAGGCTGGATTAGATTATCGTTTTATATTTATGGAATTAGTGGATAATCTACACGAAGCCATGGATAAATGGAATTTAAGTGATAATCAGGTCATAAACATTTGGGAGTATTTTGTGTATGGGGATGAATACGCTCTAAATGGTTTAGAAAAAAGAAGTGCAACAGAACACCAGTCGGTCATTGATAGTACGCAAACGATTCGTTCAGATAATAAGATTACTTCGTCAGGGATGCGAGTTGTACGCCATTACGTTAAATATACAAATCCGAAAAAGAACCCTCCATTACTGGTGAGTGTCGATCGGGTGGAAATATATAACAATGCTACTAATGAACGAAAAATTATGTTTGAACAATTAACGGATCCACATAACGAGGGTGAGGTTGAGATCAAAAATATTCATTTATATAATCAACCGGAACAGTTATTTTTCCCTAATTTAATTCAATTCCGAAGATATTTTTTCCATCGATTAGAAAAGCTTTTTCCTGAGAAAAATGTATTTATATTAGATCGTGGCGAAGCTAATGAAGTGGCCTTGATGGATGATGATGTTAGAGATCAAAACAGACGTAAATTAATTTCGATTGTCCATGCGGACCACTTAGGAGATCGCAATGATCCGGCTAACCCATTGTGGAATAACTATTATGAATACGTTCTAACTCACCTTGATCAATTAGAAGGGTTAGTTGTGGCAACCGAATTACAAAGGCAAGATTTGTTAGTCGATTTCCCAAATTTGGCTAAAAAAATCGTTACAATTCCGGTGGGGGGAGTCCAAGATGTTCGCCAAAAATTAGTACCTAAAGCACATGCAGATTTTAAATTAGTTACGATTTCCCGTTTGGCTGAAGAAAAGCATATCGATTTGATTATTAAAGCAGTCATCAATCTGCATCAAGCTGGTAAAAAAGTTAGCTTGGATATTTATGGTGCTGGTGGAGAAGAGAAAAAACTTAAAAAGATTATTGATGAAAGTAAGGCTGAATCATACATTGAACTAAAGGGACTTACGCATCATGCCGATCAAGTTTATCCAAAATATGATGCATTTGTATCCGCCTCATTTTCCGAAGGCTTTGGCCTAACCTACATCGAAGCTTTGAATGCTGGATTACCAGTTGTGACCTTTAAGGCACGCTTTGGCGCAATGGAAATGATTGAAGATGGTGTGAATGGTTTCTTAATGGACTTCAAGCGTGAAGATACTGACTATAATGTCAGTCAATTAGAAATTGGAATTGAAAAACTAATGAATATAAATATTGCCACGATGGAAGACGCTATTCTTCAATCCGTAGATAAGTTTCGGGATAGCGTAATTGCCGATAAATGGAGGAAATTAATCAATGAACTATGAGTTGGTGAGTGTTTTAAGAGTTGAGACAGATAATTGGAAGCAGCAAAAGCAGCGGGCAATCAATAATAATAGTAAAGTAATCACGCTTCTTCCCGATCCTTTCTTTACACGTTATAAAAAGGAAGAATATGAAAACATGATGAATATTGTCGATTACGTTACTAAACGTACATACGATGAAAAAAATTCCTTATTTTTCGACAAAGTACCGATGATAGATGGCGCAGAAATTTTCATGAATGCGGATGGAATCATTTCAATCATCAAAAATGGAGTTAGGATTGGGGAGATGCGAACATTTCCGCAAAGTCGACGTTTGGTTCAAGATGTGACGTACTTTAACGATGATGGAACCAAAGACATGGTTGAAGAATATACGTTTGACGGCTCGATTTTTAGTAATATCTACTATTATGAAGATCGCGTTCAAGAAATTGATTTTACTAATAATGATGGCCAAGTTTGTTTGCGGTTCTACTTCTACGAAGGAGAAATGAATTTAATTACGGTGGTTGACCCAACAACCAATGCGGTCTTGGAATCTTACGATAACATGATTCAATTTCAAAAAGCACAACTCCAAAAAATTGTGGGCCCTGAAGATCAAATTAATATTTCATATTTGGGGATGGAATTAGATGTCTTAGAAAAGACTAAATCTAAGAACACTCTGTATTTGGAAGAACCAGCTTTTGATGGTGATACGGTTAAAGGAAACTTGAAATTAATTATGGATGACCAGATCCAATATGTTCAACAAGCTGTAGTTAAACATGAAGATTACGATCAGATGGTAGATCAAGGGTTGAATGTTTCAAAAGTACGATATGTAGATTGAGATAAATTGAAGGCCAAATCATCATGATTTGGCTTTTTTACTAGAATATTGGGGAGGAACGATTATTGCAGGTTGAAAAGAACGTCGTTATCAGTGAATTTATCGTAAATATGGAAGATGTGTTATACCATCGAGATAATACCGATGTAAATATTGCCGAAAAGGTAGCAGAACAAACCGCCTCTTTAGCTCATTATGGAGTTGAGCACTATGTCCTGACCAACGCTGCTAATCAGCAAGACAGTGATAATTTACATATCGTACAGACTGATTTGTTCGAACATTATCCTAAATTAACTTTGTATTTTTATCGAATTTTGATGGCTTTTGATTTTTTGCAGGCTCATCCAGAAATTGAGAAAGCTGCTTTGACGGATGCTGGAGACGTAAAGATGTTGAACTATCCGTTTGATGCGGTAGAAGATGGCATCTTGTACATGGGAGACGAAACGATTTTTATTTACGATACCAGTATTTTGATTGGCTATGACGGTCCCCAATTTATCAAAGATTTTATTTGGGAAAATGGTCATTTACCAATTTTGAACCTAGGTATAATGGTAGGAACGCGGGAGACACTAATCGAGTATCTAGGAATTATGGTCAAACTCATTACGGAAGCAGAATTAAGTTTAGCCCAAGGAAATGACGAAGCCTTTTTAGGAACGTATGAAATGGCTATTTCAAATTACGTAGCTTATTACTATTTTAAAGACCGGTTAGTGCATGGAAATCAAGTATCTACCATTTTTCATGGAGAACAAACGGTTAGCGGAGCCTGGTTTAAACATAAATAGGAGATATTAGAGTTGGATAAAACAAAATTAAAAGCACTAATTTGTAATAAAATCTGGATTTATCAATTTTTGTCAGACCAGAATAATACCGTCCTCTTATACTTAGGAACTGAAAAAAATTCGGGTTTTCTAACCCTTGAATTTCTTAAAAATGGAGAAATTGAAATTCCAACCAAAGTGGGCTTTCGACCTGCAGAATATCGTTTGTGGGATTTTGATGAAGCACGACAAGAAATCATCTTTATGAACCAAGCGGGGCAAGAGCAAAAGCGCGCGCAGTTACCAATAGACGCCATTAACGGGATGCAGATTATTAATTTTCACGGTGATAAAAAAGAAATGTTGGTTGACGTACCCCATAATAATCAAGCGAAGGTGGAATCTCGCATTTTGGGTGGTCGACAGATGTTCTTTTTACCCCGAGAATTTTTTCAGCAAAGTGCTTTCCGCAACCTAAGTCATGCAGGCTTTAACGTAAAGTTACTAGATACTAGTGAGCGTATGGATTTTTTCAATAAGGTTTATGAGTATGTGATTCAACATCCTCAATTAGAACGGTTAGTAGTGTCAAGAACGGGTGATACCACAATTAACAGTTCGAGAAATGATTTTTTATTATTTAAATCCGCAGCTGGGATGCTTGCTTTTGATTGGTTTTCGGGGAAAAGAGCCTTACTAATCGAATTTTTAATCGTAGTTTTAACGGAAAATAATCAACGGCAGCTTAATCCAAATGACCATCGTAGTGAAGATGAAATGTTAAAGCAGGTTTTGGTAGAGAAGTTTTCTGGGCGATATGAAGTGGAATAAG
>Cebus_capucinus_imitator_PRJNA485217_SSR024__coassemble_1076_pt1 | contig 14151 bp, 12 predicted proteins | sample Cebus_capucinus_imitator_PRJNA485217_SSR024__metabat2_low_PE_013 | metagenome-assembled genome bin Cebus_capucinus_imitator_PRJNA485217_SSR024
AACAAGGGGATTTTTCCACAAGCGCCTCAGAAAAAGCTAATCAACAAATGGCTGACATTGTACTCCAACATTCACAAAAACTTTTAAACGATGTTATTAATCTAGGCTCACAGCACATGAAGTTGCGTTTTTCAGTTAGTGATTAGATATTAAAAACGAGAGGAAAATCAGGGTTTGATTTTCTTCTCGTTTTTTTGGTGTTTATTATTTACAGCGGTTATTAGTTTAACTTCAGAATTGTTAAGATACTCGTATTATTTCTATCAAAAAATAGATGCTATAATCACGTCATCAACACGTTTATAGCATCTATTTTGTTAATCCAATTTGATTTCATATCTATTAAATCTTTTTGTTATGGTAATAATATATACTTTTATATATTAAAGATACCTTTCACCGCAAAGAAAATTATTGGTATCAGTAAGGCTGGCATCATGTTTGCAGCTTTTAAATCTTTAATATTTAAGAGACTAAGCCCTGAAGCAGCTACCATAAAACCACCAAGAATAGCTATTTCTGTAATAAACGAATCACTTAAAGCTCCTCGTGCAAATGTTGCAATAACAATTATAATAAATTGGAACAGAAAAATTATCGGTGCTGTAATCATCATACCAATGCCATCAGCAGCGGCTAAAATAGTGACCATCACAAAATCTAAAGATGCATTAACAAATAAAAATGTAAAATTATGCGAAGTAGCAGCCATAATGGCACCAACGATAGGTAGTGCTCCTAAAGTTGACAATATAACCTCTGTAACAATTGACTTGGATAAACCTTCAGATTTTCCCGCAGTTAAACTATTAATTTTGCCATCAAGATTCCACCATGTACCTAAGGCCGTTCCAACAACTAAGGAAATAATAAACAAAACTGCATATTGAGATTTTTGCATATAAACTACTACACTTTCAAACCCCACTCCAAAAGCTATAAAACCAAGAATAGACAAGAGGATATTTTTATATCCATCATTCATTTTCTTACCGATAAAACTTCCGAGAATCGAAGCGATAATGATTCCACCAACATCAGCAAAAGTACCCGTTAAACTTTCTATCATAATACTCATACCTTTTATCTAACTAGATAATCCCTTCTGCTTTAGAAATTAACTCTAAACGTCCTTGAATCGCTTCAGTAATCCTAGGTGCCCAATATGAAAATGACTCTTCATCATATACCCATGGAGACATTGTAGATGCACGTAGGATTTCTAATTTTCCTTCTTTTGCATATTCTGATTCATCTATTCCAAGAGATTTAATAAATGGGACAGGTGCGTCTCCATAAATATCCGAACTAAAAGTACTTGCAGAGGTTAAGAAATCAAGATTGTAAAGTTCTCCGCCCTTTGTTGAAGAAGTATAATCATAAAAGGCTTGCGTTAATTCATTTAAGTCTTTCAAACTGTTATTCCCTTTTTCACGATATACCCAATCAATCATGTTATAGTCAGGATCATAAACTGCTTGTGAAATAATCGTTTTACCATTCACTTCGAATTCTTGACCATCAAACAAATCATGGAATTTGCGTGATGCATATAAACTCCGAGCAACTAAGCGGCCATATCCAGCAATATTCAAAGGTAATATCTTATTTACCACCCATACGGCAGCTGCTGAGCCAGCTGCTTTTGAACCTTCAAGTGTAAATTGCCCAATTGATGCTGGAACTGCAACACCTTCCTGAAATGCATAAGGAGCATAATAAGTGAGTGAATCTTTCATTCTTGTATCAGCAATGGTAAGTCCACCCGCATCATAAGGAATATATCCCACTTTATGAGGATCAATAGTAACTGAATCACTTTTCGCAATAGCTTTGTATGCTTCATAAACATTTCTCTTTAAGAACTGATTACCTTCAGTAAAAATACCATATTCTTTAAAGGTATCCTCCAATTGGTCAAAAGGAATGAACTCATTATCCTCATCAATATAAAGAGCTCGTCCGTATCCTCCATATGCAGCATCAACGTGAATTGCAAAATCTACGCCTTGTTTTCTAAATTTTTCTCTTAATTCAATAAATTTATCAACACGATCTATAGCACCTTCTTCAGTCGAACCAACAACTGCAACCACACCTAAAATTGGAATTTTATTATCTATATTTTCTTGAATAATTTCTTCAAGTTTATCAATATCAACTCGATAATGGTTATCTACTGGCAGTACTACTAAGTTGTCTTCTCCAATGCCAGTAATATCCAATGCTTTTTGCCATGAATAATGCATTGTTGAAGGAACTAACCATTTACCTAATTTATTCAAATTTTTACCACTTCGTGCTGTAGCAGCTTTGACTTCGTTTTTCTTATCTCCCGAAGCATCAAGTAAATCTAAGCATTCTTCAATAGACATATTTTGAAGTTCCCATTCATTTTTACCTTCAACAAGTTCTGGACAAACCTCCTTCAATGCAAACGGAATCGAAGCAACATTTCTAATCATCCATAAAGCACTAACATTCGCAATTGTGCCATCGGTTGCTACATAGCCCCAACCATTTTTTCTATAGCCATTGAAATGAGCTAAGTCTTTTCCTACCTCTTCTTCCATTAACGTTGATGCTGGACTTCCTTGCCAAGCAACACCATTACCATTCCATAAAATAGCAAAGTTATAGGCTAAAATAGCTGGCATCAAAGTTTCTGCATCCATGTGCCCCATGTAACGCCCACCAGTTGTCCAAGGAATAGAACCCGTACGCATTTTACTTGATAATTCATGCATTACTTCTTTCATGTTAACTAGTGCATTACTAAACTCTTTGGATGTTTTCTCTGATTCACTAATTGAATCCTTATCTCCAGAATTGAAATTTTGTCTATATCCAACATGCTCATCGATTAATCTATTAGTCAATTCTTTATAAATATCTGCATTTTCGCCCTTCGGGCCAATAAAATATGCTGATAAATCCATGTCTTTATAACTAATATTGTTCTTCATTGTCTTCCTCCTAAAACTAATATCGTTTATTTTCGAAAGCGCTTTTTCAAATAACAAATTCATTATATCACTAAATAGGTTTTTTGATACTATTTTTTAAATAAAAAGGTTTTATAAAATGTTTATAAATTCCTTCCAACCATTCAAAATGTAATTAAAGTGGGGTTCAGGAAGAATGATTGATACAAATATTAGTGAAATTATCCGAAAAAAACGGCATATGGATGGATTAACAGTGCAACAATTAGCAGAAAAAGCAGATGTTTCTATTAGTTTAGTTTCTAAGTTGGAAAGAAATGTTTTGACTACAATAAACCTAGATAAGTTATCATCAATTGCACATGCTCTAAATCTAGATTTAAGTGATTTATTTGGTGTTCCGCAAGTTGATGATTTTACACAGAGCGTTATTTCCCACTTATTAGCTCTTCCTAAAGATAAACGGATGGAAATATCCGAAGCGTTAGTCAAGATTATGAATATTCATAAAAATAATTAATAAAAAAAGCTTTCGAATTATATTCTAATTCGGAAGCTTTTTTATTAATTTTAAACTTACACTATCTACTTAAAATAATTGATCCCCATTGCTTTCTTAACTTCTTGCAAAGTTTCATCAGCTACTTTATTTGCTCTCCTACTTCCCTCCTCTAGCATCTTATAAACAAAATCTGGATTCATTTCATATTCTTTCCTTTTTTTACGAATAGGTTCTAACACTTCATTTATGACTTCAAACAAATAATTTTTTATTTCCACATCTCCTAAACCACCGTGTTGATAGTGTTTTTTCAGATTGTTAATCTTATCTTTATTTTTTCAAAAAATGTCTAAATAAGTAAAAACTATATTACCTTCTATTTTCCCTGGGTCCTCTTTATGAATATGATTAGGATCGGTATATATTGACATAACCTTAGTACGTAGCGTTTCTTCATCGTCTGAAAGATAAATAGTATTTCCCAATGACTTACTCATTTTGGCATTTCCATCTAACCCTGGAATTCTTCCTTGTCCCTCTGGTGGAAAAATCCCCTCGGGTTCTACTAATATTTCTCCATAAGTATTGTTAAATGATTTAACAATTTCCCTTGTTTGTTCAATCATAGGTTTTTGATCATCACCCACTGGGATTAAATTTGCTTTAAATGCTGTAATATCAGCTGTTTGACTAATTGGATAAGTTAAAAATCCCGCTGGAATTGAATGTCCAAACCCTTTTTGTTTAATTTCAGCTTTAACAGTAGGATTTCTTTCAAGTCTTGATACAGTCACTAAATTTGAAAAATACATGTTCAATTCTGATAGAGCAGGTATTTGAGACTGCACATAAATAGTTATTTTATTCGGATTAAATCCAATTGATAAGTAATCTAAAGCGACGTTTAAAACACTTTTTCTAACTTTTTCAGGATTCCTAGCATTATCAGTTAATGCCTGTAAATCGGCAATCATAACATACATGTCGTACTTATCTTGATTTTGTAACTTTACTCTATTTGCTAATGAGCCTACGTAATGGCCTATATGTAACTTTCCTGTCGGGCGATTTCCTGTTAAAACTACTTTTCTATCCATAAATAAACCTTCCTTTCTAAAAAAAGACCGTCCTATCCATAAAAATGAATAGGACGGTCTCCCGCGGTACCACCTAATTTGTAGATTATCTACCACTCAAATGTTTATCATCAACTTTTACGATACAAGCAACCCAATTCGTTTATTCGTCTCTATTTCACCATCAAAGAAACTCTCTTTACTAATAAACTACTTTATTACTTACAAGTATAATAATACTTTTATTTTCAAAGTAAAGTATTTTAAAACCTAAAAAGGGGTAAAACAACAAATTTTTCTTCCATCAAATAATAAACGGGATTCAATATTTAGATTATAAAAAAAACTCTTGAATAAGCTTGCACTATATTATCATTGCTTTTTATATCATCAGAACATTATAAATATTGCCTTGCTTGTAAGTTTAATTATAACTAACCAATGATTATGCTATAATTTAATTACCGATTTTGATAAAGTAACTAGGGATGCTGATAAAATCGACAGGTGTTTATACACCAATAGAGTAGTTGTTGCAAGTAACAATGTAATAATAATTAATTGCACATTACTGCCACGCATAAGCGCTGGTTTAGTAGCTATTCGAAGTATACTAAGCGTCATTAATGGTATCATTTCATTAATTTCCTCCTTAGTTCTATTATGGTAACTACATGAAAAGGTTGATACTAATCATAATTGAGATATATCATTCCCTACTTTGATGATATATAAGCTTGCGGGCTCACATTTAAAGTTGGTTTTTCATCCGACAAATATGTGAGCCCGCTACATTTTTGGAGATATATTATATGAATAGTATTCAAAAAATTACATTAAAGCATTATTCATCAAAACAGTATAAGCATTTTGATACTCCACTTTCAAAAAATAAGATAAGTAAAGAGTTACATCATTTTTCTTCACCTACTTATGTCAAAAGCTACCGGCATCTTCCATTCATCACATTCAATAAAACATTTATCAAATATACTAAATATTCTCATGGCGAAATTTTACCGAAAAATCAACGTATTACTAAAAAAACACGTACAATATCTTTGGCATCTCATCATGATTCTCTGCTGCTAAAATATTATTCCATCATTTTAAATAAGAAATATGAGAAATACCTTGAAACTCAAAATAAACAATTAAAAGACTCAGTAATAGCTTATCGTAGTGGCAAATCTAATATAAGTGGCGCAAAATCTGTTTTTGATTGTATTTGGAAAAGTGAAAGTTGCTGGATTATTAAAGGGGATTTTAAAGGATTTTTTGATAATTTAAATCATAAATACATTTTTAACTCTGTAAAAAAAATTTTAACTGCTTCAACAAATGAAAAACTAAGTGAAGATTGGTATTCGATATTAAAATTTATTACTAAGTATAGGACAATTAGTCAAAAAAATATCCAAAAAAAGTTAGTACCAAACAAGTATAAATATGTAAAAAATAGAAAAGAATTAAGCTTCCTAATAAGATCAAAGAAGTTGAGGCTTTCACCAACCAACACTAAAGGTATTCCACAAGGAACCGCTCTGAGTGCTATTCTAGCAAATGTTTACATGGCAGATTTTGATAACTGGATTTTAAATTCACTTAGCGATGGGGGGATATATCGTCGATACTCAGATGACTTTGTACTTATACTCCCAAACTCCACACGTGAAGACGTGGAAAAACTAAAAAAAGAAATTATGTTGATGTCTAGAGAAACACTTAATTTAGACATTGAATCAAGTAAGACTAAACTTCTTTATTTTTCGAAAAAAGATAAAAAAATATTCCAAAGTAACTTAGAAAAACAGCAAAATTTTGATTATTTAGGATTTGAATTTACTGGTGAAAAGGTTCTTTTAAGATCAAAGAGTTTATATAAATTTAAAACCCGTGGTAAACATTCAATGTACGTTCTACGAAGAGATATAAGAGAACGTAACTTAGTTAAAAAATGCAATAAACAGCAAAAAATATACTATCTAAAAAGTTATAAAAATAACCGACTTAGGCGTTTGGCAAAAAAACGTCTAGATAATTTTGCTAAAGAGCAACAAAATGGCATCAATCTACAATCAAGAAAAAAAATTACTCATCTTTATTTAACTTCGAATTCCAAATCCTGTACTAAAAATATGCTTGGATATGCTATACGTGCTCAAAAACAATTATCAGTACCCATTCCTGGTGTGCAAACTTTATATGAAGTCGTTGTCGAAAAACCTATTCGAAAACAAATAGCAACTTTTGGTTTAGATTATCACTACATAAAACAAGAATTACAATAATCTTTTGATTACTCTTATTTTAGAATATTAAGCTTAGAGCCTTGTTTTGTTACCAAAATAAGCGACATGTTACCGATGGAATGTCAGTGATATGTCGCTTTATTGGATAGTTATTTATTTTACGGGCTACATTAGTACTTTAAATTAGTATGATTTCTTTATGGATAACATAATTATCTAACGCCTACTTTGGATAAAAGTATTATATAGATTTTAAAATATCTTTTACAAATTTTAAATCATCGGCATTATTAATTATAAGAAGTTTATCTGTATTCTTAACTGATTCTTGGTTTATGCGATTAACATCATAATCTGAAATGTTTTGTATTTTTGAATCTAAAAGCACATTCTCTTGTAATATTTGAAGTTTGACAAAACTAATACAGACTTCTGACGAAATTGGTAAAACATAATCTTCATCTTTAAACTTTTTAATAATTACTGGGTTATCAGATAAAAAAAACTTTTTGTTTCCAGTCGTCTTATAAACCCTAATACGGTATTCACTTAGAATATGCTTTACAAGTACTTGTAATATATTATTTTTACTAGATTTTAAAAAAAATAAAATATCTTCTAATTCATTACCTGCATACATTCTTTTAGCATACTCTGCTGCATTACTAGAACTTGTCGTCATTTGAAGATACAATATATACTCTTTCTTATGGTTTAAATTGGAGTCTAAAAATATACTATTCTTTAATACTTTTCCACGAATAAGAGAAAATATTAAATATAACAACATATCACTATCAATTCGTGCCCAAGTTCCATCGGCTACGGCATCCAGATATCTTTGCTGATAGTTCTCACAATCAAGTAATTTAAGTAATTTTTTATAAGGGGAACTCATACTCGCTTCAAATGATCCATACTGTTTTTCTAGACGATTTCTAAGAACGTATTCATTACTATCATTCTTCACCTCGTAGAAATTTTTTTCTTGCATTAAATCACGTACATTCCCCATTAGTAACCGCAATTTTTCATGTCTAATATTTGTGTAACTTATCTTTCCGTTTTCACTTGTAAAATATTTTAATGCAAATCTTGGAATGTAATGTTGTTTTTTTACAAATTTTTTTGTTATATTTTCCAAACCCCCCCACCTCACTCATAAAAGAATTTTTTCTAAACACTATAAATAAATGTGAAAACAATACATAAATAAATCGAATCAATTTTCTCTACTTAGCTTCATCAACACTTATTAATGAAATAACTAAAATTTTATTATACAAAGTATATCTTATCAACTATATATGGCTAAAACATTTTTTAATAAATTCAAAGTTAACCTCTATATACACAACGACATCCTTTTTAGTTAGAGGTAAGCTTCTCCATCATTTTTTCGTAACTATCGACTACATCATAGTTCACTTCACTATTTGAAATAACTTTAAAATGTTGACGCGCAGCTGCAATTTTAGCATTTTCAACGCCCTTCAAGCTCAATTCAATATTGTCCGAAATTCCTTTTGTTTCAGCAATAAAATAGACATGCTTCTTCTCAGTTCCATCCAAAACAATTGCCCAATCCGGATTATATTTTCCTACAGGAGTGTTTATATAGAATCCACCTGGAAGTTTAACGTACATCTCAACACTGTCTTGTACATCTAAGTCTCCAGCAAATCGTCTTTCAGTTTCAGAATCTACTCGTACCTTGTCATATAAATGCTTTTTGGCATCGAAAACATTTTGTCCCCAAATTCCTTGAATATCATTATCCGCAAATATAGCGTCTTCATCCCATACTTCATCTAATTTGTTATAAACAATATGAGAAATAATATTTTGTGCTTTTATTGCGTTAATAATGCTGCTAACTTGTACAATGAAGCTTTCGGGATTAATTTTATATTTTTCAAATTGTTCCGGATAAATACCTAGTAATATATGACCAACTGTTTTTCTCAATAAGCCGACATTCTGCGATATCTCACCAATCAAATCATATTTAACATGGTTAATTGGGTTCTGAATATCCGTAGTATATTTACTGTTAACAGTAAAAGTCGTTTCATTGTTACGAGTATTCATAGTTCCTTCTGTAATATTAGCTTTTAACGTTGCTACTACTAAATTACGGTTAATATGTTCTATTGATTTTTCGATAATTTCTTGGTCTTCAAAATCAACCGTATAATAGGATTTGTGCCTAATTTTTGACCATAACCTCTTAAATTCTGTACTTGCATATTTTTCTTTATTCAATCTCAATGTAGTACGTTTATTTTCATTCTCAATTGGTAAATCTTTTGGATCATAAACACTATTCATCAAATTCTGAATAGCCATAGTAAATTTTTGGAATTCTTCATCTAATATATTTTGAATAGCAGATAACTGTTCTTCACTAGATAAAGCTTTATACTGTTCAGAAACTTGTTTGTTTTTTGTAATAAGCCCACCCGACTTTAAACTAGCCCATAATTCTGCAGCTTGTGTGTTATCAACAATCATTTCATCAATAACTTGTCCATCAATATCGGTATTTACTAGTTCACGGCCTTCAAATAATTTAGGCTCAATTAATTTCGGCCTATTTTTTACAGCCTCAGCTATTTCGGATTGGAGACCACGTGCAAATGTTTCATAACTTTCATTAGCTATCACAGTTAGCGTGTTTACCTGTTGTACCTCATTTTCCCCTAATATTTGTGCATCTTGTCGATCGCCATTTTGGTTAACAGCTAATCGTAAACCGCGCCCAATCTCCTGACGCTTTTTAATATCAGAAGAAGATTGTCGTAGTGTTGCAATTTGAAAAACATTTGGATTATCCCATCCTTCTTTTAAAGCCGAATGAGAAAAAATAAAACGTACAGGTTCCTCAAAAGATAATAAACGTTCCTTATTTTTCATAATTAAATCATATGCAGAAATATCATCGCTATATTCTCTACCTCGTTTAATCTTGCTATCAATGGATTTTCCTTTTTTATCAACTGAAAAATAACCTTCATGAACCTTATCAGGATCTTTAGATTCACGTTCCAAATAGTTACGATAATCATTATCTAATAGAGTATCTGTTAGCCGTTCGCGAACAATATTTTCATATTCTTCCTCAAAAATAGATGCATACGGTCCTTTATTATCTGTAGCACTGTAATCTTTGTACTTTAAAACTTCGTCGATAAAGAACAAAGATAAAGTCTTGATTCCTCTTTTGAATAAACCTTCTTCTTTATCAAGATGCGTACGAATTGTTTCGCGAATTTGAATACGCCGCAAATCCTCATCATTGGCATCTCCAATAATTTCACCAACATGTAATTTCATTCCATTAGTAAATTCCACAAATTGTTCGATAGCATTAATCTCTGTTATAACAAATCCACTACGATAAGATTCAATTTCACCTGATAAAGGATATATATTATCACCCTTATCAATCAATTTAGAAACTTTTATTATCTTTCCAGAAGCCACAATTTTTTCAAATTGAATACGTGCTTTTAAATTTGTTTTTTCATCAATCGATTCAACATATATATATCCACTGGATGCATTAGTACCAGAAATTTCAATCCCTTTAACTGTAATTTTTTTAACAAGTTGCTTTTGGTAGGCATCAATAGCATCCAATCGATAAACCATATTATAATTATCTCTATGTGTAGCTGAATAGTTAATGAAAAAAAGTGGGTTAAATTTTGCCAATCCTACTCGAGTCGCATTCAATTCTGCCTTTGAGTTACTACCTAAAACAGATTGTGGTTCATCAATAATCATAATCGGATTTGTGGATGCAATTACATCAATAGGACGACGTCCGCGAAATTGGTCCAGAACCATATCTATACGCCTTGCATCTGCTCCACGTGCATTAAATGCTTGCGTATTCACAATCATCACATTAATTCCCGCATCACTAGCAAATGCTTCAATTTTATCCAATTGACTAGAACTGTAAACAAATGAACGAATTGTCAACCCATATTCCCGTTTAAAATGATCCGCTGTGGACTCAATTGTTTTAGAAACCCCTTCACGAATCGCAATACTTGGTACGACAATAATAAATTTAGACCAACCATATTTTTTATTTAGTTCAAACATTGTTTTAATGTATGTATATGTTTTGCCAGTTCCAGTTTCCATTTCTACGGTTAATGTAAGTTTGTCACATGAGTTATCCGTTTGAGTTAATTTATCTTTTCCGCCAATAGTCATTTTTATAATTTCGTTATCAGTTAATAGACCATTTTCTTTCTGTACCGCTCTAATGTTCTGTAGTAAATCATTTTCTGATAAATTAATTTGAGAATTTTTGAACCCATTTGTAATATCTAAAACAACATTTTCCTCAATACCCTCGTCCATCATGTAAGGCATATTACTTTGTTTAAGCTGACCTTCAAAAACTGACGTTACCGACTTAACGGCATCTATTTGAAATTGTTGTTTTTTATATTGGAGCTTCATTATTTCTCCTCCAAATTCATATTGTTTTGATCCATTAAACTACCTTGACCTTCGTATCAGGACTAATTATACGAAATTGCTCAATAACATTAACTTTTTGTGATGATTTTTTAAAGGTTGATTCCTTAAAAACCATAATTAAAGGTTTTAATGTTGCCATCTTCCTTGTTAATTCATTAGTCAAATTATCACCAAAATAGGCTATAACTCCTGATGATTCACTAGAATAATCATACTTAATAATTTTTTCACCATTTATCATATCGAAAGAAATTTGTTTATTATATTCAATAGCTCCATCGACCAAGGTATCATATAGCAAATCATAATCTGAACGATTATCAGACTTATCATCAATATCATTTAATAGATCTACTTGTTTTAATTCTCCAGTCGTTTTAAAAACATCTTCTTTTAGACCGGTATTATCAACTTTCAACGCACGAAAACCACTTTTATCACCAATTTTTTCGGCAGCTCTTCGAATACGTTCCCGAGATATTTGGTCAATCGTTGTATAACCAGCTTTTCGCGCTTCAGAATTCTTAGGAGTTTTTTCATCAAGCGTCGCAACGATAAATTTACGATTTCCACCATCTTCTGCATTTAATTGAATTACAGAATCCGCGGTAGTACCTGAACCGGCAAAAAAATCTAAAATTGTTATATTTTTCTTAGAAATTAAACTCATAAATTTTTTTATTAATGCAGTAGGTTTAGTATAATCAAAAACATTATTATCCATTAAATCTTCAAATTGTGTTTTAGCGTTATCATTAGAATACACGTTATCTGTAAATTCTAATGTAGATAAAGGCTTGGTCCTATTGAACTTAACTATTTCATATTTTGATTTATTTCTCACGATTTTAGCATTCGCATAAGTTTTGGTGTAAAGTCTAGGTCTATCTCTACCAGATTTAACTTCTATAAAAACCATTAGTTAAGCCAAATTCAAATAAATCTTTACTCCATCGCCAAGCCCAATCTGCTCGCCCATGCTGTCCGTTTTTTCTCTTGTTGTATTCTTCTTTTGATCCACCAGCATAAAAAATAGTATCATTAATTGAGATGGGATAATCTAAACTCTTACTCCATTCTAAACTATTGTAATCCAAGGTTTGATTTAACTTAAATAACCCTCTTTCTTTAAAGAATTTATCTCTGTGCTTATACTCTTTATCTATATGACTAACTCCTTGGAGACTAACTTTATTCGTATCTTTAGAATATAAAAATATAAAATCATGATTTTTAGCAATTGCTTGTGACGACTTACCTCCTTTTTTTGTAACTCGTGTAAATTGTGAAATAAAATTGTCTTCACCAAAAACTTCGTCCAATAGCAACTTTAAATTAGCTTGTTCATTATCATCAATAGACACAAAAATCACACCCGAATCTGATAATAAGTTACGTGCTAATTTTAAACGTGGATAGATCATTGTTAGCCAATCTGAATGATAACGCCCACTAGATTTATCGTTTTTAACAAAACGCTTACCATTCTCATCAATATTTCCTTCGGCCAAATCGGCATCTTTTTGACTCTTTTTTAAGTTATCATGGTAAACAAAATCTTTTCCTGTATTGTAAGGTGGGTCGATGTAAATCATGTCGATTTTACCAAGATACGACTCTTGCAATAATTTTAATACTTCTAAATTATCTCCAGTAATAAATAAATTTTCGGATTTTTCAAAGTCTATACTTTCTTCAGGCTGTGGATGTAAAGTCTTAGTTGTTGGTACAGCCGCTTCAAAAAAAGCTTTAGCTTTACCATTCCAAGTGAAACTATAACGTTCCTTTTGCTCTTCTGCTCTTGCAAATAGATTTCGTAATTCACCTAATAACAAGTCGTTAACTTTATGAGATTTAATATCAGATAAGTTTACTTTTTCTGGTATATTATCCATTAATACGCTCCTTAAAATATTGCACTAGTCATTTTCCAGTACGGTTATAGTAATCATATCTTTATTAGATTATTTTTAATGATTACTTCTTAAATTTATTTTTCCATCGTTAGATATTATAAATTACAAAACTCTAATGATAATTCCGTTTATTCCATCTTTTATTATATCGAATTTTTCATATTTTAATGCACAAATTTAAGTTTTTGACATAACAGTGCATTAATAATCCTTCAAACTACGATTCTCCGACTATAAACTCACAAAACTTTCGAGTGTCCATGGTGAATAAACAAGTCGAAACAATAAAAAAATATTTTGTAATCTGGTTACTTAAAGATCAAAGTGCTTTAGAAAACATTTTTGCCCCTTCCATTCATTATCTGGAATGTTATGGTGCAGAATATGTTGGACTTACCGAAATCCAGCAATGGATGACCCATAAGTTTAAAGTTCAAACGGTGACTCAGTGGGATATTAAAAATATTTATCATGAAGGATCACATTTCACAGTGGAGTGGTTCTTTGCCTGTGTTGATCATGGCAAAGAATTTAAATTTGATGGCGTTTCTCTAATTACTTTCGAAGGCGAATATATTAGCAAAATTAAAGAATTTGAAAGTAAATCTGAACATTACCGCCCGTATAGCAAATAAGTCTGTTAAAAAATTGATTAATTATTATAAAACTAAAAAGGCATGAAAATCTCATCGATTTTCATGCTTTTTTAACCATAACCAATCTACCCACCTACCACAGACGTCCTCCTTCAAATTAACCCTATTTATATTTAACGCCCTAGTTGCGTATCTGCATTTTTCTTACGACGTTCTAATTCTTCTGTCTTTTGTCCTAATTCGCGCTTAGTTTGTTCAATTTCATTTTTCAAATTTTTAATCTCGCTATTTTTCTTCATAGCAGAACTCATCGACAATACAAACATGAAAAAGGCACCAATTAATAAACAAACCAAAATCA
>Cebus_capucinus_imitator_PRJNA485217_SSR024__coassemble_1090_pt1 | contig 13612 bp, 12 predicted proteins | sample Cebus_capucinus_imitator_PRJNA485217_SSR024__metabat2_low_PE_013 | metagenome-assembled genome bin Cebus_capucinus_imitator_PRJNA485217_SSR024
AAAAATAATATTTAATTCTAGCACACTTTTAAAAAGTTAGTTTAAGCTCATTTGAATTAACTTTTAGAATACTACCCCACAAGCGTTTGAACCATTACGTCTAAACTCTATTGCACTACCTTTTTATTTTTGATAGAATTATAGTGTTATGGAGAGTTGGCAGAGTGGTAATGCATCGGACTCGAAATCCGACGACCCGGCTAATACCGGCGCGCAGGTTCAAATCCTGTACTCTCCTTTAAAGAACCCATTAGAACATTTATTCTAGATAGAGAATGCCGGTATAAAGGCATTCTTATTTTTTTATCGACATAAAAAAGCACTAAAAAGCATTAAAAAAAGAAAACATTTTGCACAAATTTTGCACAGAAGCATCCCCGGCTAACAATAGACAATAAAAAATCGCTTATCCATTTTATGGATCGGCGATTTTTATTTATCCATGACATTAAGGTTCTTCCTAAGCTGTTTTAGTTAATTAATTCATATAACCTTCAGCACTTTGAAGTATAGTACTAATATGGTCAAAATAAAAAAGGTTCTATTTTTAGATAAAGGTTATTATTTTTCTTCCTATTTTATGACTGCTACTTAGTGTCGATAAAAATCACTCAATCTAATTAAAAGGTTGGGTGATTTTTTGTAGGTTCAATATTCTTTGGAGGAGTATCGTTGACCTACAGCTTCATTATAGTACTTTATATTTATAAAAAAAGCCCCTTAGAGTTAACTAGAGGGCTTACAGGATATAATGTAATGTAGATAGACAAAAGTGCAACAGGGAATGTGATAAATTTAACACCATTCGTGTAATTTGTCTAATATTATCTCGTACATATTACATAAAACACTGGTAAGGTATAAATTGAAACGGTTATAGAACATTATATAACCTTATTCTAAATAATAGGAAGGTCTATTTGTTAACAGGATGCGTTGAGTTTCTCTATATTATGATTGTTACTACCTGCAATGACAAAAATTACCCAATCCAATTAAAGGGTCGGGTAATTTTTGTGGGCTTCGTCTTCTTTTAGAAGAGTATCGTTAATCTACATTCAGTTGTAGTACCTTAAATCTATAAAAAATGTTTCCTAGTGGTCAATTAGGAAACATTCTGCTGCATAACACTTAAGAAACAGCATTCAAAATCAGGGGATGTATTCATCGTAACACTATTTAAATATTTGTGTGCAATAGAACCTTTGAACAAACTTATTAAAAATGACATGACTATCAATAAAAACTATCTTAAAAGTTACTATGACCCTCTTAATTATTATTGTTTGCTATAATAAAAAATACTCAATCCTTAACCGAATTGAGCAATGTCTGTGAGTCGCAATTCTTTGGAGGAGAAACCAGCTCACACCACATAGTATAGTACTTTAATTGTACTAAAAAAAGCCCTCTTGGCTAGATGAAATACTCCGCAGAAATAGATAGGCAATCTAATTTCTTTTAGGGCATTTCATCTAAGCCAGAGGGCTTTTCAATACAAAATTTATAAAATAAATTTTTCTTAAAAATGAACAACTTGTTTCTATTCTGTATAGAAACCAAAGAAGTCATAACTCATATCAATTCCCATACTGTTCCAATTATCGGTAAATTGCCAGGAACCAACATTTTCAACGTCTGGTTGAGGACGACCATAGTTGGCTACCCAACAATTTTTGGGGATTAACTGATCACGATAAAAACGTGGTTGATTAAACCAAGAAGCTGAAGCATAGATATCACATTTAGGATAACCACTTGATTTCACAACCTTTAAAAAGGCATTAATTTGGTCGGTTAAGGCTTGTGGATCTTTGGTTAAATCATCACTTTCTACATCTACCACTAAAATAGTAGTCGGATCCATCCCAAACGCCTTGACATGATTAACAAAAAATTCAGCTTCGTTTTTTGCATCTTGAATACTAGTAAAGCGAGCAAAATGATAGCAGTGTGCTTGCATTCCCGCATTTAAAGCCCCCATAATTTGATTAGCAGCTTTTGGGTTAACATAGTTAGTTCCATCTGGTGAACCTTCTGTAATCTTAACCACTGTAGCTTTTACCCCCTTATTTGCTAAACCATTAAAGAATGATTGTGAATCGTCATTCCATGAAGATACGTCTGTAAATAAATTTGCCATAATTTTAATTCCTCCTAATTATTAATTCTAAAAATTATTATGATTATCAATATTAATTTGTAGTCGATCGAGTGGCTCACCGTACATTCCAGCCCATGAATCATAACCAGCAATTGTACCATTATCGGCACATGTTCCTAAGTAATTAGTTCGTTGAGTGGTCTGGGAACGGTAGTATGCCTGTTGATATGTCTCACCAGATGAAGTTGTGTAGAATATTTGCACTCCATCAATTATGTGACCTTTAATTCCGGCAACTCCGTTAGCCGTATCATTCTTATTAGCCTTATTAATCCATGGTAGCCAGCCGTCTTCTTTGGTGTGGACCCGATACTTAATTGAGCCATGGTTAACCTTGATGTAAAGCAAGTCATTAGCATGGTACGGAGCGCCAGCATATCCATTGCTACCCGAACCAAAGTTCTTAACGTTTGAATACCAGTTTCCTCCCTTTTGGTGAAATGCGTAAGTAACATCTACGCTCTTCTTATTGGTTGGCTTTACTAGTTTATTCGGTTTGCTTGGAGTTTGGCCACTATAACCATTCTTCGTAACTCCCGTTAAATCAACGTTACCATCTAATCCACCAGCCTTATAAGTTGAAGTAAACTGATAAATTCCTACTCCCTTCATAGTTGGAAAAACACCCCAATATGGAGTACAACGGACCTGATAATCTGGATATCCAGCAATCCATAAACTTTTATTACCAAATTCTTTTACGATCTTTTGATAATTTACGTGTGCTAAAGTGTAAGGCTTGTAGGAGTAGTACATCGGTGTGTACCCAGCTGCTTTGATCCGTCGCATGCCATAGATAATCGCTCTGGTATTGGATTCTTTTTCAGCTAGTGTACTTACGTATTCCCTACCATTCCAATAGGTAGCTTTGGCACCATCTTCATAATCTAATGCAACAATAGATCCTTTTGGTGTTTTTACTTTTGGTAGATAATAGTCCAACATGTTTTTAGCGTTATATTGATTGTCGCCAATTCCATACCATAAATAGGTATGCATTCGTAATCCTTGCGCCCTACCGTTGCTAACTTGAGTATTGTAAGTGGTTTGGTCAATTAAAGTTCCGCCGTAACTACCGCCTAATTGAGCAATGCTGAACTCATCAGACTTATAAGCTTTAGCTGGATAGTAACCTTGAAATTTAGACCAGTCCGTACCTTGACTGCGAATTGATGCTTGAGTCGTAGACGATACCATTACAAGTCCAATAAAAAAAGCCATTGCAATTGCAACGACCCAACTTAGTTTATTTAGTTTTTTCATGTGGTCCTCCTTTTTGGTTACTAACGGTAGTTACATCGCTAACCACTCCCAACATTCCTAGAATCGTTAATACTGTGTTAATAATGCCTACAATCCCACTCCAATTGACCGGATAAGTAAATCCAAAAACCACCATTACTTGTTGAATTAATACAATCCCTAGACTAATCAATCCGGCCAGTAGTTTACCATCATGCCAATTAATATTATTCATAATCACTCACCTCCTCAACCAATTCGATTTTTTAATTCTTTAATTCGTTCATGGTGCCGATCTAATCGACGATCATGCTCATTCGCCCTTTTATCTAATTTTTCTATATTTTGTTTTAAAACAATCAAATTATTATTAAGCATTTTAAAATTTTTATTTAATTCTTTTAAGTCATTTCGAAATGAACCTAAAACTACGTATTTAAAAAGTAAGCTAATTAAGCTTGTTATAAATACAATAATTGTTATTATTGACGCCCACTCGCCCCACGTCAGTCCCAAAACCACATGCAAATTTACATCTTCTTTCTTAGTTAGAATCAATTTTATTCATAATAAAAACGCCTAAGACTCAGGCGTTACGTATTCTTCTCCAGTAATTTCTTTAAATTGTTCTTTTGTTAAACCATTCCCCACGAAGATTTGATAATAATTAGGATCAGTTTGCCCCCATGATTTAAAAATTAAACACTTTTCGTATACTGTCATTATTTAGTACCACCTTTCAATTCTGCAATTTTTCGTTCTTGGCTCATAATTAATTTTTGCATTTGTTGGTTAGTTTTTTCTAATCGCGTACTTTCAGCAACTGATGACATAATAATCTTTTGTACCTCATTTGGATTATTTCTCATTAGAACAGCCACTTTAACATTCGGATCTATCTCTAGTTGACCATTGATTAACTGGTAACGGCCCACCTGAGGATTTTCAATGAAACCGTCTGGAATTTTTCCTGTATAATCCATAGCTCCAGCTAAGTCACCTACGGTAACGTACCCCTCCACATGTTGTGTTTCATCCAGTTGTAATTTAACATTTAATTCATTTTTCATTATTTATCTCGAACCCCCTCAATACGCCATAAGCATGGATCTTTAACAACTGTAGCAGCACCATTATTTCCGATTGTACATTTAGTAAAATCAAATACTTTTCCATCTTTGGATATTTCTAACGCTAATTCAGCTCCTCGAAGACTTTTACCATCACCACTCAGTCCCGCCTGAGTTACATAAAAATTATTATGGGTTGCGCTCACATCAATGTAGTTATTACCTAACACGGTGTGCACATAAAAACGTAAGTAATTAAAACTGTAAGCTGGTTCTGCTAAGGTTAATTTATCACCTGGCTTAGCGTCTCCAGACCACAAAGTCATTGGCATTGGAGAATAAGGCTTACGCCATTTTCCTCGATACTTTTCGCAATAAATTAGCCCTCCAATTAACAATACAATTCCATTATTTACATCAGTAAAGTTTGCAATCATATAACCATTTTTGTATTCATTATCACGCGGTGGCAAACTCTTTTCCGCTCCTGTATAGTAATAAAAACCACTTGTATTAATTGCTTGTAAGTCATTTCTTGGAACTCTTTTTGGTTCCTTGGACGTATCACCTTCGACTAATACCTTTTTACCATCAATTAGTATGCCGTCATTAAAATCTTTTTTACCCTTGATGTCTAACTGTTCCCCACTTTTTGCAACAGCTTTTTGATAAAAATCTAAAATTGCCCCAACTTCAGTATTCGGGTGTACCACTTGCCCCTGGGAATTGATCAAATTACCCTTAATTTCTTCCATTTAAATCACCGCCTACTTTTTTAAACTTTTCAAATCAAACAATGCGTGATTTTCCATCATTTTTTTTAGTTCACTATGGCTGACATAGTCAGTAGCTTTAAAACGAGCTTCCAAAGCATCCATCCGATCCTCAGCGCTCTTAATTCGATCAGTAGAGATCCCAAACCGTTGATCTAAGTTTTTTTCAAAATTTTCTTCTTTATCGGTCACTTTTTTGATTAACTGATCATACTCAGTGAAGTAATCTTTAGAATTAATGCCAAACTCGACCTGGTTAGCTTGAACTTTAATATTCAAATCAATCGTTGAGTCTACTTGATTTCCTCGCATTAAAACAAAAAAAGCTTGGACATAGTCACCTTTAGCAGTAAAAGCTTGCTTAGGGAAAACATAGCGGAATATTCCTCCTTGGGGATCTAATACTATACCTCCATTCTGATCAATAATTCTTGTACCGTCGGCCTTCACTCCTTCAAAACGTGGCTCTAACCCGGTTAAGTTATAATCTGCTTGATTGGATAACACTCTTACAGTCACCGCCTTTAATCCGCCATCACCGACCCGTGCATAAAGTGTTTGTTGTTTCACTTGTAGTTCCGGTACTTTGGTAATGTCATACACTAAATCTTGATTTGCCATGTTAACTCCTTTCTCTAGCCGTAGAACCAATAAAAGCTTTGGGCTAGTTTTTGTGTAATATATTGATGCCCCGTGGCATTAGGATGTAAACCTTCACTCATCATGGCTTTCTTAAAAGCTGGATTTGTAGGATCAAATCCTCCATCAGCAGTCATAAAATCAGCATACGGAACATTCCAAGTATCAAGTGCTTCTTTTTCTGCATTCATATAATCATGTAAAGTTAAACCAAGCTTATTCTTCGTCCGATCGGTACGACTAATTCGCCCATTTTTCATTGGTGTTTGGCGAGTGGCCGTCATTACAAGAATTTTGACACTTGGATTATTTGACTTTATATGTTTAATGGTGAGTTTTAAGGCACCGAGATATGTTTGATCTGTTGTATCATTAGGGTTCCCCAGTGGTAAGTCATGCAGCCAATCATCATCAGTTCCTTGAATTATCGCTACATCACAGCCATATAGCTGATTTGCCTGATTTACAATCGCCGTATCAGCGACATTGGACATTTTTGCGCCACTTACTGAAAGGTTTTGAACATCACACCCAATCTTCTCTTGTAAAATTTGTCCAAAATTCAATACTGAATGCGTGCCATGTGCAACACTATCTCCAACTATTCCGAGTTTCCTGGTTTGTTTTAATTTTGAAATTGCCACATAATCTACAGAAATTAAACCTGCTTCAGTAATGTTGATTGGATATTTACCTAGATGTTCTTTTTTACTATTACTCTCCTCAAAAATTTCGAATTCAGTCATTAACCGTTCACCCATTGTGGCATGCTTAACACCATGGGAATCAATTAAAAAATTATTTAAACGTTTAGTGGTAGCCCCATAGTCCCCGGGCTGTCCAGAATTATCTTCGGGTAAAACAATGGCACGAATTTCGTCTTCGATTTTCTTTTCGAACTCTTCTAATTTTTTTCTCGTCGTTTTGGAGGTTTCCTTCCCGATGTTGCTTGATTCCGTGATAAATTTATCAATAATTGTAAAGTTATTGACTAAATCTTTACGTAGTCCTGAACTATATCCCGAACTTAGATCGTTGGTTTTTAATTTACTCATTTATTCTTTATCCCTCCTTTCGTGACGTTGATTTGTCCATCATTATTAATGGTTAAATTAAAAACAGAACCGTCTGGTGATTGTAATTGCAATCGCTCTTCTGGTCCTGTTCTAATTTGATCAATCTTATTTTTATCTTCTTTGCTTAAAAGTCCATCTTTAGTTTCTGTTGCTAGTCGATAAGTAACCATTTGTTTACCAATTTCTTTTTTTAGTCCGTTTACTGCATCAGCACTAGTTACTGGGTAATATGGCTCATTAGCATTCAACCCCATTTCTGAATCTTTAGCATGGGCAATTAATTGTACTTTCTTAGTACTCACTTTCTCCAACCACCTCCCCATAGATTCTGGAATCGTAAGCCTGATTAGCTAAATCAAACGCACTATCTATTTTTTTATATTTAGTTTTCTGTGCATTAATGATTTTGTGTAAACTATTAGCATTTCTTTTTTGGTAATCCAAAATTGTGCGAGCATTGTTATTTAAAGTAATAGAATTAAGCTGACTTGGGTCGAATGGATACCACGTATAGCCAACTACTTCAACTTTTGTCACCAAATTCATTGGTCGTACTTCTAACCGCATTATTTCCCCTGGAGTTGGTTTTGAGTTTTTTCGGCTATTAATAGTGATGGATAAACTAGGCTCAGATGTCATTTGGGATAAAACATATTTTCGCATAGCTTTTTTATCCGTGAATCGTTCATCAGAAATATCATCTCCGGGATGTAATCCCCATTTTTCAACTGAATCTTTATTGGTTACTACAAAAGGATCAAAATAATAGATTGACTTGTCCTTATCACTATTATCCTTTTGTTTTCCAGTTACCCTTACTTGGTTCACTATCGTTGTAGAGTCACTATTAAGCTGTACATCATTAGTATCATGCAAATAGTCAATGCGATGACCTAAATTTCGTTGAAAACTATTAATTTCATAAACATTAATTTCTCTTTGTTTTGGAAAAATAACAGTGTTAGGCCATGTATCAATAATTTTGCTCAGACCATCTTTTGCATTACCATTGCCTAAATCTGTGATTTGCTGTTTATCAAAGTTACCATGAACTTTCCAAGTAAACCCCAAATCATTAGATTGAAAATAATATCCTAATACATCATTTATAGTGTAGGTCTTTGTACCATTGATAATTTTTCTCTGGCGAATTCGATTAACTTCGTTATATACATGAGTAGCCGTCACTTGTTTAGAAATATACCCTCCCTGTGCTTCGACCGATAACTGTTTTATGATGTATTCTTCCTTGTCAAAAAACACACTACTCTCAGCTTCTAACATCTCAAATGCAATTAAATTACGGGGAGTAGCATAAGCTGTAAATGAGAATTGATACGTATTATTCTTTGCCCATGTTAGTTGTACCGAGTTTGGATTAAATGTCGTTAGTGGCTCCACATTGGTGCTATGCAAACCTCTAACTAAAATCATCTGATTAACCAATATAGATGAATGGAAAACTGAACGTGATTTTAAAATCGATGGCACCACTCACCGATATTTCATTCCAACCTGGTGCTAAGATTAAATTTCCATAATCTGTATTAACACTAGCTGGCTTTCCATTTAACGTTGTGATAATTCCGTTCAGGAATATCTGATCCGTCTTTTTGGCCGGCTTATTATATGACCAGTTTGTTTGCGTCGTATTATTCGTAATCTTTAAGTTAGAACCATTAAAATTAATTTTCAAAATCAAATCGTGTCTTTGATAATATGGATCGATCTTGATATCTGAAGCATTAAACAACTTAAACCTAGCTTTGGTAAATGTATACTGCAAATTTTCTGCTGGTAAATTCATCCCAAATTGCCAATTATTTTCATTATTTTTTACCAATTCATCCGAGCGAAGCATAGAATACTTATAGCCGCTTGGATTATCGAACGGAATTGTAAATTTAGCTTCATTAGCTCCATCTGAAATTGGCTTAATTTCGAATGTAGTTGGAGTAACAAATTGAACTAACATAGGCTCAGCGTCCGTTCGTATCCGCATTATTTGTCTCTGTTGGAAAAGCCGGTATATTTCATGTTTTATTAACTTAAAATCATACCAATCGCTAAAATTAAATAAAAAATTTGCGTTAATTACGTATTTATCATAATTAATAGCTTGTACAGTTTGTCCATCTTGAGCAACGCTCGTTTGATAGGTGTTTAACATCACTGTTGATTCATCTGCTCCCAAAAATTCTAAACTGGGTATTGCTTTAGTAACGTCGACTTCGTCTTGTTTACCAACTTTTAAATATAGTTTAGGTTCGTTCATCTATTTTCTCACCACCTATAGTCCCTGAAAGTCTGCGTTAGCCTGGTCTCTAGCTTGCCGACGATAGAACATATCCATGTCACATCCACTATTTTTGATTGCTACTAGTTGTTCGGCATTTAAACCCAACATTTGCCCAAACATGCTAATTAAAGTATCGAACTTACTGCTTAAGCTCTCCAAAACTTTGTTGTTATCACTATTCGTGTTTTGACTAATTGGTGAGTCAATTGAAAATTTAGCTAGCACCTCACCTAACAGTTGTGTTGCTTGAGAGCGTTTGTTGATATCTAGTGGAATAATGGCCTCTGGTTTATTATTCTCAGAAATCTCATATAAACCATGAGTATTAATGAACCCACCATTTGCATAGCCATGTCCGTTTCCTAAAAAACTTAATGAAGAGCCATACCGATGTTTAGCGTAGTTAAGACCAGCAAGCATGTTATCAAATCCATTCCAGATACTGCTGTGACCTGAAAGATGATAGGCACTAAATGTACCGGGTTTAACTTGCATTAATCCTTCTGCATGTCCATCAGCCAATCCATCAGTACCTCCCATCGCCTTAGGATTACCACCCGATTCGGTATTAATTTGCCGTAAGACACGTTGTACCATATTAGAACTAGTAGACAACCCGAGCATACTTAAAGCGCGTTTAACGTCAGGTTTCCAAAGCTGTATGCCAGCACCACTTGGATCGCCAGTACCACCACCATCATTACCAAACATTGATGACAACTTAGAAATCATTTTCCAAAATCCTGAGCCTACTTGACTCTTAATTAACTTTTGCAATGCTGAACTAGCTGAGTCACTCTTTTTATCTGACGAACTTGCTTTCATTTTTAGAATATTTAGCCAACCAGCCGTTGTTGACCCAGAGAGGCTGAATGGATTCGATTTTGAAACACCAACATGAACGTGAGTACCGCTAGGTCCTAATTTAGCAATAGCATCGCCGGTTTTAACTGTGTCACCTTTCTTAACTAAGATATCTGCGCCTTGATTATACTTACCATTAAGTTCTTGATAGATAACAAAGGCATCCTTAGCTCTAGTAACAATTGATTGACCAATCCCGTTAGCGCCGCCCCAACCAGCTGGAGCACCACCAACACGCCAAACAACCCCAGGATGCATGGCATGGACAGTCTTACCACCAGCAAAGTCGTTACCATCGTGCACAGAAAAACCACCTGCAACAGCACCACGGTTACCAAATCCTGAGGTTAGCGTCCAACCTTTTCCGGGAGTTTTAGCCCAAGGACCTCCCATACCACCACTACCGTCAATATCGGCCATAGACCAGAGTGTTTTCCACCAATTGGTAGCTTGCTTTTTAACGAAGTTATATCCACCCTTTACCATTGTGTGGAAGAAGCCTTTAGCACCTTTGTCTGAGTATGGCATTAAACTTTCCAGCGCCTTTACTGGATGCGCAATAATCTTAGTACCAGTGTTCCAAAGGTTTTTGAGCTTTTTACCAATATTAGAAACAAAGCCCGTAACGCCATTCCAAAGACCACCGAAGAAATCGCCAATACTGCCTTTAGCAAACTTTGTTAGTCCTAACATTGGAGCAAGTGTAGCTGAATCTGTAGCATTTGCCACCTCATCTCCAGGAAATAAAACCGTTTGAGCATTTTTCTCTTTAAGATACTCAACATTACCTGTAGATTTCCGGAAAATTAACTCTGGATTATTAGCACCTGGCTCATCATTAACGATTGCTGGTGTAATTTGTGTGATAGCACGTCTGAAGCTAGCCGATTGTAGCGAACCAGTACCGGTTGCAAATTTAACTTTGCTCAATGGCTTGATAGTTTCTTTCTTACCACCAAATAAGTGGATTACATTATTAATTCCACCAATACCAGTATTAATTACGCTAACGATCGCATTAATACCAGCACCAGCTAGTTTTTTCATCTGACCCCACATGCTAGAGAATACTCCAGTTGTTGCTTTTGATATATCGTGCCAAACATTGCCGAAAAACTTCTTAAAACTATTTAAAGATTTACTGATAATATTAGTCCAATCAGACCACGTCTTATGCATTGCGTTGGTTGTGTCGCTAAATACGTCGCTAACGCTATCCCAAAAACTATGCCAAACCTTAGAAAACCACTTCGAAATACCATTCCAAACTTTCTTAAGTGATTTAGTCCAATCGTTAAATGTCTTAGCAATTTTTTTGAAAATTCTACTGAAGAAGTCGTGAATAGTATTCCAAAAATGGTTCCAATTCTTTTTAAACGCTTTGCTAAAGGAATTCCAGGCCTTGGAAAGGACATTAGTAAACTTCTTCCACAACTTACCCATGGAATTTAGAGTTTTGAAAAGGAATCTAGACAGCGGCTTCCAAACTACTTGCCAAACTTTAAATAAAGTTTTACCAAATTTTTTAAAGATCCTAATCCAGCCATTAATAGACTTATTAATCACTTTACCAATTGCAGAAAAAGCTCTCCGTGCGTACTTCATAAAAGGCTTCCAAATCGCTGTAAAAGCTTTAGTAACTGCCTTACCTAATTTTTTGATTGGCTTAGCAATTATCTTTATCCCTTTATTCATTGCCTTCACAATTGGGCCAAAAATGATCATTGCTAGACCAACTGGGAATGCAACTGCATAGACTAATACTTTGCCAAGGCCTTTGAAAAATTCCTTGGCTTTCTTTACAAAAACGTCAAATCCTTTTTTAAATACTCTAGAAAAACCTTTCCACCATTTGTTAATACTTTTATTGACGCCACCAAACCAATCAGAAATATTTCCTATTTTTTCACTAAAGGCCTTTCTAATTGAGGAAGCTCTACTAGATACTTTCTTGCTTGCACCGTTCCAAGCTTTACCAATGCCTGATCCAATGCCACCCCAAAACTTGTTCCAGGATTTACCAAAATTATTAAAGAATTCACCCATACTTTTGATAGCGCCTAAGGTAAACTTACTAATTGTCTTCCCCCAGTCATTAACCATGTTGCGGAACTTTTTATTGTGTTTGTATAGTTCAAATAGACCAACACCGATGGCAGTAATAGCTGTTGTAATGGCAACAAAAGGATTTGTGATCATAGCAGCTGTTAATTTAATAAAACCATCTTTCGCTAGATTTAGTCCTTTTCCTAAAAGCTGTAATGAAGTATAAGATTTTGACAATATACCCATTCCTTCACCGACTTTAGTCAAGGCTGATGCAAATCCTAAGGCTTTTGAGGTAATAAAAACACCCGCCAAAATTTTGCCGAGTGTTTCTAATCCTGATTTATGTTTAGAAATTTCCCCTAATGTACCAGATAATCCTTTAACTTTTTTATTGTGGCTAACCATTTTAGCTAACGGTGTAGCGATACTAGTAACAGCACCTGCAAAACCTTTAAAGAAACCTGCACCAATGCTTCCTAATAACTTAATTGAGCTCCATAAACCATTAAAGAAGCCAATTATTTGCTTAGAATGACCAGCAACTGTATTAGAAAAGTTCTTCACGCTTAAAGCCAATCTATCCATAAATTTATCCATGGATTTAGCACCATATTTAACATTTAATGCTTTTGCCATAGCTTCAGAAACAGTTTTAAATCCCCTAGAAGCCGCAGTACCTACCTTAGTAAATTCTTTTTCCGTTTTGGGGTCTGACACCCACTTAGAAACCGCTTCATAGATCGGACTTTGCGTTGTTGTAAATGGTTTAACCAAATCGCCTGAAAGTGCAGCAAAGCGGGCTTTGATTGAACGCTCAGCGCCTGATGCTGTCTTCATCATGTTCTCACTGGCTTTTTTATACTTATCTCCCAGATTATTCATCACGTTTTCGGCATCTTTGGCACTAATCCTACCTGCACTCATTTGTTGCCGCAACTCAGACATATTGAGCGCCGTATTATGTTGCATTTTGCGCTCATACTCAAGTAGCTTTTCTCCAAACATTGGCAATTGATCGGAAATTATATTGAAATCTCCTAATTGCATTTTTGAAGAACTCATCATGTGTGTGAAGTTAAGCCCCAAACGTTTAGTATTTTCAGCGCTCATGCCTAAAGTGTCTGCCATAGTGAGAACTGATTTAGTTAATTGCTCAGTGGGTTTCTTCTTATTTAATACATGATAGAATTGTTGATCTAGCTCATTAACTAAGTCATTAGATTGTCCAAAGGCGGTTGACATTTGGTTAATTGATTCAACAAAGCTTTTTCCTTTTGAAGCACTACCAGTTAAAGTTGTCCAAGTTGCAAGCATTACTTGTTGTTCCTTGTTGAACTCATTACCAGCTTGCGTCACTCCAGCAAATCCCATTTTTAAGGTATTAAATGTTTGGCTAACTGCACCATGTGCAATTTCGCCCCAAAAAACGCCACTAA
>Cebus_capucinus_imitator_PRJNA485217_SSR024__coassemble_37_pt1 | contig 10313 bp, 5 predicted proteins | sample Cebus_capucinus_imitator_PRJNA485217_SSR024__metabat2_low_PE_013 | metagenome-assembled genome bin Cebus_capucinus_imitator_PRJNA485217_SSR024
TTCTAGATATTTTTGTTAATCCGTTATAGTAATTGATAACCCCATAATTGAAGATCATTGAAAAAATTCTTATTCTTCTCATTTGTTTTTTATTTACATAAATAACGTCATCTTTTCTTTTGGTAATGATATTATTTTCAATTAAATAATTTATATCTTGTCGCTGATAGTTCTCAAAAAAAGAATAATTAATATTATGCTTTTCCAAAAGCTGTATGAAGCTATTTTCATGTAAATATCCATCAGTAACTTTTACCGTATTTAAATGGGACTGATCAGAAAACAGAAGTTCTAAAACTTTTTTTATGTCTTTATTTTCTTCATTTAAATAAATATATTTCTTATGCAAGAAACTGCCCAAATCATATATCCTAGGTGTAGATTCAAGTGCAAATAAATCCTTATCTATTTCTCCTTCATCAATTAATAGGTTCCACTGTTTTCTTATTTGTTCCTCAATGGTAAATAAGTTCTTTGTTTGAATATTTATCTTTTCCTTTTCGCCAGCAAATCTAATTGGTAACCATTCTATCTCAAAGTTATTTTCGCAGTACTTTTCAAAAAAATAATTAATTAAATCTTCAATCCTTAACCCTAGATTTTCGTCTAAAATATGTTGAAAGCCCTTAAATGCTTGCTTTACCAATAAATCTTTATTGTGAAAATAAAAACTTGTTTCGTAATTTTTCCTCGTCTTTGGTCCGTAAAAGAGCCTTGTTAAAGTTGAACTCTCAAAATTTGGAAAACTACCCAAATTTAGAATCCAATTCTCATTAAAAAAATAATCCATATACATTAAATAATTAAGCAACGATTCAAAAGAAGAGTGTGTTTTTATATCATCGACATCAATTAAAATTTTTAATTCACTTTTTTCAGAAGTTAGATATTTTTTTCGATCTGTATAGATAGCTACACTCTGTAAAAAACCATTACTATTTTTCTTGCTCTGACTATTTAAAAATACTTTTTCTAATTGTTCAATTTTCCTCTGTGCTTTTAATTTTAATTTAGCATCAATGACTAGCCTTTGAATATCTTTAATTCCTTGGTTAATTAGTCTAAGGTAATTTAAATTTGAAGATTCATCTATATACCATTCACAAAGATTGTATAGTTCAGCTGTACTAATATTATCAGGAATAACATAATTATCATTATTCACAATATAATTACTTAGAAACAGCTCAAAATTTTCAGTATTCGATAAAAAAACCGTCTTTATCAACTTAGGATATCTAATTGAAAAATAATCCGATTTTAAAAAGTACCAAATTGGTATTGAAAATCTATTAATAATATTTTTTAAATCAGATTCGGTAATTTTTTTATCTAATTGAAATTTTTCAAAGCACTCTAAAAAATCAGCTCTAAAAAATGTGCTATTACTATCTATATCAGTATTTTTAGCATCTTTCGGATTATGATAATTTTCTATACTTGTATTTGAAGTTACTGAAAATAAACATTCTAAGTAATAGATAATATTTTCTTTAGTTAAAGATGAAAAAAATATATTTATTTTTTTATTAAAAGAACCTCTTATTTTCTTGATTTGCTCTTTTGAAAATTCACTTAAGTATATATCGTTTTTTAGAATTTTATTTATATTGTAAAATTCTAATACATCTAAAAAAGTAGGATGGTCGTTTGATTCAACATTTTTCATTACTTTTTTTATTCTACCCCAGTAAAAATCTATAGATGCATCATTGATACTGTAAAACTTAAATCGTTCCATCGACTTACCTCGCATACAATTATTCCAACCAATATTAAAAATAATATTTCAAATAATAATTTTTAACCATCTAACCCTAGTCATTGATTAATATATGTTAATTGAACGAATATAATTATATCGATTACCAATTTACTTTATTAAATTTAATCTTTTATTTAAACTAGGTTGATACCTAAAATAGTCATATTTCATCAAATTAGTTTCTCATTTTGCCGTACTCTGTCCTTCATTACCGGAATGACCATTAACATTTATTTCCACGCTTTTCTAGTAATACAATATCGATAAATCTCCGTTTTACGTTGAAAGTAGCTCTATGTGCTAAAATAAACAAAGACAAAGCGGCTACATTCATGTGGTTGTATAGTATAAGCCATCTCTATTACTTTGACGAGTGAAGTATATAACTTTTTGTCTATTGTTTTTTAATTTTTCCGTTATTTTCTAGCTTTCCTTGGTAAGCAATATAGTATATTACAGTGTCATCATTATTTGATTTTAACTGTACAGAATGTTTATATTTACCGAGCTTATCATCAACATAATCTGACGATTGTTTCATCTTATTCAAGAGTTTATCTAAATCAGGTGTATTTCCATTAGAATCGTTAATCTTTTTATCTAAGTCGTTTAATATTCTTTTATCATAGACTCTAATTTCAAAAGACTTAGTATATTTATTATATGTAACATCTACGCTTTTTTATAATCATCGTGATAACTATTTTTTAAATCTACCAAAACAGTGCCTTCTTTTGAAAGATGGAAAGTCGCAGTTTTTTAGAATCGTTACTAGACGGTATTATTGAAACACCAACCACAAAAAATACTATTCCTACTCCAACCAATACTAACGGTTTTCGTGTTTTTTATACCAACTATTATAAATTCTGCGGATACGGCTCCATAACTATGGCCTAAAACCAAAATAAAAAGCGGGGATCACAGAAACTAATCTGTCATCCTCGCTTTTCGTAAATAAAGTCCAAAGTAAACTACCTGCTAAATTAGGCTTGCTCAATCACGATTTGATCACCCTTCAAATCAGCTTTTAAATGCTTAATATCCAAATGATCTAAATAGAAATCTGTTACCTTATCGCGAATTTGTTGTTCAATCACCCTTCTTAATGGACGAGCTCCCATTGCTTCGTCATATCCTTGTTCCATTAACCAGTCCTTGGCTGTATCGGTTACTTTCAAGGTCAAATCCTTTTTCGCTAGTGTTTTTTGAACATCGGAAATCATTAAATCAACAATCTGACTTAAATCTTGCTTAGTTAGATGTGAGAATTCAACGATTCCATTGAACCGGTTTAGGAATTCTGGACGGAAGAATGGAGCCAACTTATCCATTAAAGTTTGGTCTTTGTCTGCATCGCCAGTTAACTTTTCATTACCAAATCCAGCATTGGATGTAGCAATAATAATGGTATTCTTGAAGTTAATTACATTACCTTGTCCATCCGTCAAACGACCGTCATCCATTACCTGAAGCAAAAGCGTTAATACTTGTGGATCAGCTTTTTCAATTTCATCTAGTAATACGATTGAATAAGGATTTCGACGTACTCGTTCCGTTAAGGTATTAGAGTTATCATCATAGCCTACATAACCAGCTGATGTACCAATTAATTTTGAAACAGCGGTCCGATCTGAATACTCACTCATATCCAATCGAATGATTGCATCCTTATCACCAAACATGTCTAATGCTAATTGTTTAGCTAACTCAGTTTTACCAACCCCGGTTGGACCAACAAATAGGAAACTACCAATAGGCTGTTCACCTTCTGAAAAGCCTGCTCGATTCCGACGAATAGCTCTAGCAACCATTGCTACCGCTTCATCTTGACCGATAACTTTACTCTTTAAGCGACTATCCAAATCTTTTAACCGTTCAATATCATTAGCACCCATATCTGAGACTGGAATTCCCGTTAACCGTTCTACTGATTGAGCAACATCATCAACGGTAGCCACTACTTCTTCCTTTTTACCTACATTATCAATTTGCTTATTAGTAGCCTCGATTTGTTGCTTCAAATCCGCGGCCCGCTTAAAGTCTTCTTTTTCCACCGCTTGATCTTTTTCTTTTTGCAATTGATTGAGCTTTTCCTTTAAAGCTGTTTCATCATTTTCAGGCTGATGTGCTGCCAAATGAGCCGCTGTCATATCAATCAAATCAATTGCTTTATCTGGTAGCGTTCTTTGTGGAATATATTGGATGGAGTAATCCACCGTTGCCTTCAAAACATCATCTGGCAATTTTACATGATGATGTTCTTCATACAAGTTTTTGATACCCTTCAGAATTTTAAGCGTGTCTTCAGCATTAGGTTCATTGACTACAACATCATTGAATCGACGAGCCAAAGCTGCATTTTTCAAAATTGTATTTCGATATTCATCTTGGGTAGTGGCACCAATAACGGTTAGTTCGCCACGAGACAATGCCGGCTTAATAATATCAGCTAAGCCTTTACCACCGTCTTCACCACCTGTTGAACCAGTACCAATTATCTGGTGAATTTCATCAAAGAATAGAATAATGTTGCCAGCAGCCTTAACTTCCTTGACTAAGTCTTTGATGTTCTCTTCAAAAGAACCGCGATACTGAGTTCCAGCTTCTAAGGAGGACAAGTCAATAGAGTAAATTTCTTTGTCCCGAATTGCTTCTGGAACTTTACCATTTACAATCGCTTGTGCCAGTCCCTCAACGATGGCTGTTTTACCAACCCCCGCATCGCCAACTAAAATTGGATTATTTTTGGTTCGACGGCTTAAAATTTCCGCTGTTTCTTGAATTTCATTTTCACGTCCAATAACTGAATCTAGCAATCCATCGCGTGCTTGTTCTGTTAAGTTGGTCCCTAGTTTTTCTAAAATACCACCCTTTTTAAGAGCTTGTTGTCCATCTTTAGATACTTCAATTGTTTTTGCTTGTTCTGGTAATTTACCAGTTGCTCGATATTGAGCAAACTCGTCTGGAGTTAACGATTGACCATTAACCAAGTAGCGAGCAGAATCTGAGTTAGGATTCCCCATACGTTTAAATACTTGATTAAAAATATCATCCATATCATTATTGAAAAAAGGATCATTTCCGTAAAAATTGGCCATATAACAACACCTCCGTTAATTAAATCAAGTAAAATTGTGTCTTAAAACTAAGTAAAAACACTCTTTTTTACTTACAACTGTATTATAACTCCTTTTTAGCACTCTGTTAAGTAAAGTGCTAATCGAATCACAGCGTTAACTATTTTCGGACGATTATAACTGAAATTTATGTTTACCGTTGCAATATAATCTCTGGGAACTAAAAAACTAGCTAACCAAAACTAAAGGATTGGTTAGCTAGTCTCATGAAGTTTCTGATTCAGCTTGCTTGAAAAAATATTAATCAGTTGGGGGCATCTTCCAATGTCCATCTTAATTCACCATGGTAACTACCAATTTGATCCATAGGTTCTAGCACCAGTTGGAGATACTGACTTAAATCTAAATTTAAGTTCCCAGTATCTTGCCCAATCGTCTGATTCTCTCCGTTGATTACGTTACCCTTAAAATAAAGCCTTGATATAAGCTTTTGATCGTTTTGGTTAGTTAATGGATGTTCTTCTCGAACCTTTAAAATCCACGGGTAGTGGTCAAGCTCACTACGATCTTTAACATGTACCCACTCTGCTCTAGTTAGTGAACAGACCGTAATTTCCAGCGGAATTTCGTGCGAACCAAAGTCGATTTTACTAGGTAATGACAGCTCCGGTCCGCGTTCTTGTTTAATTATCCGAGTTTCTTTATTCGACATTTGATGTTGGTCATCTTCGAGGTAAAAATCTACCTTCTTATTAATCCATGACTTTGAAAATTGGCATATAATTTCATCATCAACCTGATGAGCAGCGTTGGAATACTCTTTTAGTATTCGCTTTTCTCCCGCGCAGTTTCCTACCAATCTAACTTTTGCTCCATCTTCGTGCGTAAAGGAAACTGTAAGTTTGCTTTGATTAGAAAATCGTGAAATATAGAGTGTATCTCCTAGATTTTTTAGTTTAAAACTAAGTTTTTCGCCTTTACGGTATTGATGAATGATTGTTTTATTTCCTGGTAAGAATGTACCAGTATCTTGAACTGCATCATTCTTGATGGGAATGTAACCTGCAATTTCAGGATATATATCAGTCACGTCAAATTTCGTGGTTAAAATGCCACTTTTAACTTCTCGAGCGCGAAGTACCTCGAAACCATTGTCCGCTAAAAAAACAACATTCACCCTACCAACATAGTCTACAGTCGAAACTGCGTTACTTTTACCTACAGCTTGCCCATTGACGCTCGTTGATACGTCAAACGGTAAACCTAATTTTCCATTAACAACCCGAGTTGGATCTACCGTTTTTTTAGCTTCAAGCCACTTTAAATATACTTTATAATGCAACGTAGTATCGGTTATTGCTCTAGTAGCAGCTGGCCTAGTCTTGATGTAGACTTTCTGATTCTCAATTCGCCAATCAAAGTATTGCGTTACATCTTTCCCATCAAAATTAGTAACTTTAATCCGTTCTGGAATATATTGTTCACTATTATAAACATGTTCCAAATTAAAACTAACCTCAGATGTGAAACTATTAGTACTATGTACCGTCTGTTGAGCTGCCAAATAGACGCCATTATTAGCTTGGTTAAAATCGCTACTTTCCGCATAAGCTGGCGCAGACTCAGGCCTTGCTAAAAATTCAGTTAAATAAACTAACGATGAAGGTGTACTGTCATTATTGTGTACCACAAAAGTAACTTGGGAAATGGGTTTAGTAACTACTTCAAAACTTTGGCGCGGATCTCGCCACGGAATCCCAACTGTAGTATTTTTTAAATACATCCATTGATCTTCTGATTCATACCTAATATTAGTCGGGTTATTAGCGTAAACTGCACTAATCACAGAATTGTAATCTTGGTATCCAATGTACTTATTGGAATTAAGACCGAAGTAATTAAATGCTGTTTTAATCGTCAGAGGATTTCGATTGGCGTCAACAAATTGATAAGTAACCATCACCTCACCAGCAATATCAATTCCCAGAAAGTAATCCTTAGTAAAGCTTAGTGATCCACCCTTTAAATTACTTTTATTTCGTTTCAACGTTACCAGCAAATTTACAGATTTACCTTGATAAAACCCAACATTTTCTACGAGGGCCTGACTCACATTTATTTTCTGATCAACTGATAGCCGATTCGTGGTAGCATCGCCCTTTAAAGGAGTCACCTTCGTTCGAGCACCACTATGCATTATAAAGATATTTTCAGCTGGCGTAACTGCTTGATTGGCCCACTGAAAATTTTCAAGATTAGACAATGGCTTCAAGCTAGCCTTTACGTCAGTGGCTATCCAGCAGAAACTTACGAGAAAAGCCACTAATAACAAATCTTTAACTTTTTTCATTAGTCGTCCTCTTACCTACAAGAATTTTTTTAATTCCATTTTTGATCAGTGTATAGCAAATCAAACCTAACCCAATCCAAACCATCCCCATCGCAATATCTTCACTAGTTTGTGGTAAATATTGTGGTCTGGTACTTAGAGCAGCGGTTTGTTTTGGACTTTTCTTAGTGGGTTGAGCGACTTTTTGCATTGGTACGACTTGGCTAGCAGCGTCATTTTGATAAAAAGTAATCCCGATTTTACTATTAGTAGGTTCGTTAGCTAACGCAATTCCATTAATGTTAATTATTAATGTAAATAATATTATTCCTCCCCTGAATTTCATCTTACTTCTCCGTTTTATTATTTTTCTGTTTTACGTAATAAATATAACCGCTCAAAATTAAAATTATTCCAATCAAAAGTCCTATTATTAAATAAAACAATTTATTATCTGTTTTTTTAAGTTCAACAGCCTTTTGATTTAATTTGGCATCGTCTCCTGTAATTTTAAATTCCTGACTAAGTTGCCATCTCTTGCCCGTAGAATTACTTAAATCAATGGTTAACACGTATCTTCCACTTTTTAAAGGTTCATCATTCCAACTAATGGGTAGTCGAAAACGTGTTCGCGGTGCAATCGAGATCTTCTTATGCGTTCTCTTTAAAATTTCATGGTGATTTTTTTTGGTTACGGTAGCCCGTATGTCTAATTTACTCAACAATACAGGAGCTACATTTTGTAGAGTAGCAAAAACTGATAAATAGCCGTTATCTAATCCTGGTATAGCCTTTATCAAACTTAACTTAGGTTGTATTTTAGAGTTTGCACACTCTAACTTTGCGCCAATGGTATAAGCAAAATTATTGGTCAAACTTAAACCTGATGCACTAGTGGCAGCCTTAACTGGTTTTGTGTAACAATAAAATCCTCCTAAAACCGTTCCTTTAAAACCTTTTGGTGGAATCTTCAACTGAAAGCTAACTCTTCGAACTTCCTTAGGCTTAAGTAAGACCGTTTGTGGTCCTGAAATAAGCTGTTTAAAAGTAGGGCCGCCTAGTAATGGGGCGTTTGATTTAGAATAATCAATAGCTCCATTCTGATTAGTTATCGCATTATTAGTTTTAACCATAATGGTTTGCTTTGCATTGGTTAAGTTACGAAGTCGAATAAATAACTTTTGCGTAGCTCCTGGACGTACCCGTAAGTCGTAGTAACTAACTTCGGAATGCTGCTTTTTCGGTAAAATTGCTTCAGCATTAAACGTTACTTGATTATTTACTTTTCCACTCGCATTAATTGAATTTGGAAAAATAAGTGTTAGCAGCAACGTCATTATATAAATTAGAATAATACTAAGTAATCTACTTTTAATGTGCTGATTATTTATACTAAGATGGCGCATCGGTCAATACCCAAGTTAACTCAGCTGAATAACTTTGCGCTTCAACTCCTGCACGTGGTACGTGGAGTTTAACATTTTCGTTATTACCATTTTTACCTTCAAAAACAGCTGCAAAAGCCCCCGCTCCTTCGCCTTCCTTAGCAGTCATTACCACTTGATATGCTCGATTTAATTTAAAGCTATCTTGAGTGATTTTTGGCATGGCCGATTTATTATTCTTAGTTACCACCTTCCCATTAGATAAGGACATCTGAGCACCTACGAGTTCTTTTCCATTAGCACCTACAAAAGGTGTAATTGCAACCCCTAAGGACCAGCCTTTTGCACCACCACGAGTATCATTAACTTGAACATGTGGTTTTTGGTTTAAGGCGTAGTAATCCGCGTCTGCTTGCTTAATTTCATGTTCTCCGAATGTAATGTTTGAAGCATACGGGATTGTTAGTGACCCCATGTCTCCTGTTCCCGAGTCATCGTCATGGGTATCATCGGGCACAACAGGATAAACATCCTTTCCAGAACCAGCTGTTAAAGTTACATCCGTGTGATTCGTTGCTTCTGATATTTGTGAAGCCATTGCTGTATTGGTGTTTATCGCAAACACACCGATTGCAATTGTCGTTAGCATCATTTTATTCATTGCATACTTTCCCCTCAAATCTAATCAATCATTTGATTTAAAATTATTTTCGCATGTCATCTGAGGAACTTACTAGTCTAATTTTTTTCTTGATTCTGAAAAAAATTAAAGTGTTTTAGGCAATAAAAAAAGATGCAATTAACCTAATTACATCTTTTATTTGGTTAAGCGATAAAGCATTGCACCTAACTGCCGCCAATTACGTTCTGTAGGTAAGTTTTTCATTAAAATAAGTGGACAATCTTTAGTATCAATATAGTAATTAGAAATTACCAAATCTACTTTTGAAACCGGTGTTTTATAGTCGTAAAATTCAAAAGCAAAAGAATGACCAAAGTAAGCACGAATTTTGTTCATCAACCATAGTCGATGCGTATGATGTAAGTCGTCTTGTACTAGAATTTTAACTGGTGTAACTTTTTTTGCGAACAGATCATAGTAATCTAAGATGAAGTAATAATTCAAAAATAATTGTTCCCAATTAGCTAATAAGTTAGTAACTGATTGGTTAGAATGTTTAACTAACTGTTCCTTTAATTTTTGCATAATTTGATATTTCCTAGGATGCTCTTCTCTCAACTCCGTTATGTAGGAACGGTTGAAAAACACGTCAGAATTTCCATAAAAAAAAGTACTACGTTCATGAAATGCTATAAAATTAAACATTAGTTCTAAATCCGTGGTTCCTAACTGGAAGTTAAATGTTTTTTTAATGACCAATGCCAAATTCATTACGGCCTGATAGGCATGCGTTTGATTTTTCTGGTGTGCTGATGCATAGCTATTCTCATAATTTGGATTACCATCGATAATTCCAAATACATATATAACTTGATACAAAAAATATAACTCATCTTGATTTAAGGTGAGTTCTCCTTTTTTGTTCCATTGCCACATTAAATCAAAATTAGGATCGTTATCAATGATTTGCTTCTTGGCGATCTTCATATTTAGCGGTGCAATCTGGCTTCGTTCTAAGGTAATTGCTAGCCAATAAGCAAATTTTTTACGCTGAAGAGGATCTAAACTAATGCCGTATATCTCTTCAAAATTAGCAATATACTCATCGAGTTTTGCTAATTCAGTATTAAAT
>Cebus_capucinus_imitator_PRJNA485217_SSR024__coassemble_1338_pt1 | contig 8864 bp, 9 predicted proteins | sample Cebus_capucinus_imitator_PRJNA485217_SSR024__metabat2_low_PE_013 | metagenome-assembled genome bin Cebus_capucinus_imitator_PRJNA485217_SSR024
AAACAGCGAGGATATGGCTTTAGCTGTAAATGAGTTGATTCGCCAAGGTGGTGGACAAATTGTGGTGGATAATGGAAAGATAATTTCTTTCTTACAATTACCAATTGGTGGAATAGTGACAGATTTAGAACCTAAGACTTTAGCTAAAAAAGAAATCGAGTTAAAAGAAGCGGCCAATCAGTTAGGATGTGAACTTCCTGACCCACTCTTTTACTTGTCATTTTTACCTATTACAGCTATTCCGGATTTAGCAATTACAGATGGTGGAAATGTGGATTATCGAGAATTAAAGTATTTTGATCCGGTTTTGAAATAATAAGAAAAAACAAGTTTTGATAGAAGATGGGCATACACTAATTGAAATTACTGTAGAGGAAATGTTTGAAAGATATAATGACTATATCGACAATTAGTAGATAACGGTAGCCTGAATAATAAAGAAAATTTACACATGCATATACTAGATTCACTATTTAGAGCTTTTTGCGAATATAATATTGAGAACGGTAAATCGTTTTTAGAGTTTGCTAGTCCGTACATTTATTAAATGAACTTAGATTTTATCTAAAAAAATCCTGTATAATCTTGAGTGCTATCAAGCAAAGGAATTGCAAAATATGGATAAATTTTCAATCTTTACATTGGCTTTCTTAGCACTTTCGTATTTAGTTTTGGGATTTGCACACGTCTATTTTAGAATTAAAACGGGGCATTGGGATATAAAGAAATAATGCCCAGCGACATATTAACAGATGTGGTATCGAAACTAAATCATAATGAAATTATAAAACAAAGACCCAAAAGACTAATCTGAAAAGATTGGTCTTTTTAGTTATAAGTAATTATTGTGTCTAACTACGACTAATTTATGCTAGCTGATTTGGTCGCTAGTGGCACAAATATTCTGATATACACGTATTCATAAAAATGTCGTCTTTTGATGTTTTACTGTTATTATTTGACGTTCTTTGGTAATGGAAATCTGGTTATACCTATCACATAAGATAAGCAATGATATGCGAATTAGGAGGAAAATTAAAATGACAAAAACAGTTTTGACTATAGGTACAACCGGCGGATTAGGAAAGGAATTTGGTAAATGGTTTGCAGATAATGGAAATAATTTGGTTATAATTGTTAGTTGTTAATGCAGTAATAGCTTTAAGAATAAATATTTTTTAAAATTCTACTTTATTGACCAGTAATATCATTCAGCCACAATTCTATAACATTTTCTGGTCTATAAACATTTATTATTTCAAATATGTTCTGTCCTTATTTAGGTGAATCAGGGAAAGTGGTACTTTAATTCCAATGTTGCTAAAAAATTCATATACTGGTTAGGTTCATATTTATCAGTATCAAAATAATATATCATACTTTTTTTAGTTATTTCTTCAATATTTGGCATACTTTGTTAACACTTAGGGCAAGTGGGTTTTCCAAGTTAATATGAAATCTTTGTTCTGGATTTGCTAACTCTTTCTTCGATTCATTAGTGTTTAAAGTTAACAAAGGTGCTTAACAAGGCTAATAAAATGGTGAAAATTAATGTAACCTGAGTTAGAGTTGTTTTTAGAAATTTGAGGTTTGAAGTATAACAATGAAAGGTATAGTACATACTTTATAATTAATAATAAATTATTTTGTAATAGTGTAGAAGCCTCACGTTGAAGGTTAAGAACTTTCCCTACCTCTTCAGTAGTTATGTTAAATCAAGTTAATAGCATGTCCTGTTATTAAAACAAATTATTACAAGAGTAGTAAAAATTAGAGTTAAATGAGAAGCTAATCCTAAATAACAAAAATTTTATGATAAATTAAGAATTATTTAAGCATTATATACAATTTAGCTAACGTTTAGTTAGTAATCTCTTCATTAGTAAAACATTTGGAGGGATTAGTTATGAAAAAAGTACAAGATAATCAAGGTAGTATAGAAAGTTACAAACGTTATAAAATGTATAAATCTGGTAAGAATTGGGTATATAGTGCTATCGCAGTTGGAACGATAGCTACGGGCATCAGTTTTACAACAACTAATGTTCATGCTGATTCTATTAAGAATAATATTCAACAAAGCGAACAAATTAGTAGTTCAAAGCAGACTGAACAACAAAGTACAGTTTCACTACAAACTAAAGATAATACCTCGAGTAAAGAAAATAACCCAACAAGTTTGATGAAACCAAATACTTCGGATAAAGAAGTTACTACAGCAAATAAAACTACCAAGGAAAAAGCTTCTGAGCTAGGTAACAGAAGTAATATAAAAAATAATGCTGTTAATGCACAAAAAGCTCCAGCTGATGCTACAAATATTTCAAATGATAATAAAGCTGGTCGAATAACATCTTCCTTAAAAAATGGGGCTAATTTAAAGGGTGATTCTCTTAATGGAGAAAGAAATTCAACTAGTAAACAAGATACTCCTAATAATAATGTAACCGCTAAGGTAAGCTCTTTTGGAATAGATCAGACTAAACAGAGAAATAATGCACTTGTTACATCCAAAAAAATAACTAATAATAAGCAAAATATGCTTTCAAATAGTAATAGTGGAGTAACTGTAAAGACTGCTAAAGTGGCGTTAAACAATAATGATTCGAAAAAATTAACTAATAACATTAAAAACAGATCAGATGTTCCAGCCCAATATTTAGCTAATGCAAAAGCTAAGGGCCCATTTACCGCAGGAGTAAACCAAGTAATTCCATTCGAAGCTTTCGGTGGTGATGGAATGTTGACACGACTTTTGTTGAATGGTTCTGAAAAGGCAGCTTGGTCAGATAATGGGACAGGAAAGAATGCCGCTATCTTACCAATCACTGGCTTAAAAGCTGGAGAATACTTCTACGAAGTAGATTTAGGTGGTAATGCAAAGGGTAAAGAAGGCCAAGCATTATTGGATCAATTACGTTCTAATGGTACAAAAACGTATGATGCAACGGTAAAAATTTATGGAATTGGTGCAGATGGCAAAGCCGATACAACTAAGGTGGTAGCAACTAAAAAAGGATTAAGAATTACTATTAATGTTGGTAAAAATAATATTACAACTTCTGAGAGCAAGAATAACATTACTGACGTACAAAAGTTTACATCGAAAAATAATAAAGAAAAACAAAGTAACAAAAATTCAACGATCAGCGGAATGAAAGAGACACAATCTGGTAAAACAAATAATTCCTTAATGACAACCAATACAAATGTGAAGAAGACCGATAACCGTAGAATGCCGGATCAAAATAACAGCCATATATTAAATAGAGAGGTCTCAAAGAATCATTCAGATAAGATGGATATTCAAAAAGAAAGTATGTTACCGCAAACGGGAGAAAAATCTAATAGTATTTTAAATATTATTGGGATAGCTTTATTAGGATTGGTAGCATTGGTTGGTAGTGTATTTAAATTAGGTAAGAAAAAATCTGATTAGTTTTTATTTATAATGGTTTCACATAACAAAGGTGGCATTGCATATTAGTTGTTAAAAGAAGATATTATACTAACATAGATATATTAGTATAATACTTTTTTGAAGGAAGAAAATTATGATACAGAAAATTTTATTGGTAGATGATGAGTTTGAAATAACTGATATTAATATGCGTTACTTGGTAAATGCTGGATATGAGGTTATAGTAGCTCATGATGGAATAGACGCACTTAATATGTTTAAAAGGGACCGGTTTTCCTTGGTAATAACTGATGTTATGATGCCTAAAATGAGTGGATATGACTTAATTGATGAGATTCAAATTTTGGCACCCGATCAACCATTCTTATTTATAACAGCGAAAACATCAGATCAAGATAAAATTTTTTCTTTAAGTTTGGGTGCAGACGATTTTATATCTAAACCTTTTAGTCCTAGGGAATTGGTTCTAAGGGTCAATAATATTTTGCGAAGAATAAATCATGGTAAATCATCGAACAAAATTAAACTTGGAAACTTAGAATTAGACGAACAAAGTCATGAGGCCTATGCAAATGGATCTAAACTTGAAATGACCGTTAAGGAATTTGAGTTGCTGCGTATTTTGATTAATAGCCCAAAACACGTTTTTTCCAAAACTGAGTTATATCAACAAGTATGGAATAGAGAGTACTTTGAAGCTTCAAGTGCGAATACGGTCAACGTTCATATACATGAACTCAGGCAAAAATTAGCGGAATCAGGGGATCAAAGAACCCCAGTTATCGAAACGGTATGGGGATTAGGATATAAAATGGGGGTTAAATCATTAAGCTAAAATATTTGTTGATTGTAGGTTATATAATCTCTGTGTTGATTACTATTGCAGCTGTTTTTTGGGCTGTTAATAAGATGGTGATTGCACAAAGTAGTGGATTTTTGATTATTTTAATAACATTATGTGCCAGTTTTTTAGGGATCATGGTTAACTTAATATTAATGCGACCAACAATAAAATCATTAGAGCGTTTAAGAAAACAGGCCAGAGATATTTCAAAGAATAATTTTAATACGATGGATGAGATGGTAGCTCCATCAGAATTTAAAGAGTTATCTCAAGACTTTAATGCAATGTCTGCCAAATTAAAAGAGACTTTTAAATCCTTGAAAGATAGTGAAAATGAAAAAGATGAGATTATCGCCCAATTATCACATGATATTAAAACTCCAATAACTTCCATAAAAGCGACAGTTGAAGGTATCTTAGATGGAATAATAGCTCCTGAAGAAATTTCGGATTATTTGGGTACTATTGATAGGCAGACTGATCGGCTTAATAATTTAGTAGAAGAGCTGAGTTATTTATCTTTAAATCAAGTTAACAAAGTAGAGACGGAACAAGAGACCATTTTTTTGGATCAATTACTAATAGAAACTATGTCAGAGTTTCAATTGACTCTGGAACGTGAAAAAAGAAAGGTAGCGATAGACGTCACACCAACTGGTGCAAAAATTATTAGTGATAGAGATAAATTATCCAGAATTGTCTATAACTTGATTAATAATGCTTTTAAGTATTCTGAGGAAGGAACTCCACTAAAAGTGAGTGCCAAAGTTGAAAATAAGGAAGTAATCATAAGTGTAACTGACCGCGGCCAAGGTATAAGTAATGAAGAATTACAAAATATTTTTAAACGATTATATCGTGTTGAAGGGTCAAGAAATATGAATACTGGTGGGCACGGATTAGGATTATATATAGCTCAAGAGCTAGCCCACCAATTGAACGGTAAGATTCGGGTAAAGAGTGAATATGGGGTAGGAAGCACATTTTCATTAGTGTTAAAAACAAATAATTAGAGGAGTGAAAGTATTTATGAAACAAACAGCTATTTTTGCAGGAGGATGTTTTTGGTGCATGGTAGAGCCTTTTGAAACACAACCAGGTATTATAAATGTTGTATCTGGATATACAGGTGGGCACGTAGAAAACCCTACTTACGAACAGGTTGCTAGTCATACGACTGGTCATACGGAGGCAGTAAAAATCACCTTTGATTCAGATATAATCACATATAAACAATTATTGGAAATTTATTGGCAACAGACTGACCCAACAGACGCAATGGGACAGTTTCAAGATCGAGGAGATAATTATAGACCTGTAATCTTTGTGAATAGTGAAGAGCAAAGACAATTGGCTGAGGATTCTAAAAAAAGATTGATTGAATCAGAACAATTTGATGCACCGATTGTGACTAAAATTGAAGATGCAAAACCATTTTATCCTGCTGAAGAAGAACATCAAGAATTTTACAAAAAGAATCCACGTCGATATGCACTTGAAGAAGAGCAACGGAAGGCATTTATTGATAAAAATTGGAAATAGATTAGTAGTTTTTAAGATAACAAAGTAGACTAGAAATTCGGATAAAGAAAGCGATGATGAAAATTTCAGAAACTTATGATGTAGCAATCGTTGGAAGTGGCCAAGCGTCTTTGAATTTAGCTATTCCATTAGCAAATCAGGGACAGAAAGTGGTAATGCTAGAGAATGATATATGGGGAGGTACGTGTCCAAATCGAGGATGCGATCCCAAAAAGTTAATGAGCCAAGTTGCTTTAAACTATTATCAAGCTAAATTGCAAGCTAGTAAAGGTTTAGGAACAATCAGTTCATTTGATTGGCATGCATTAAGCAAATTTAAGCACCAGACAATTGATCCATTAACTGATCAGCTGCATGACTCCTTTCAAAAGGTAGGTATTACTACGATAAAGGCTCATGGCCATTTTGTTGGTGATAAGTTGTTTGCAAATCGTCAAGAAATTCATGCGAAAAAGATTGTATTAGCTCTAGGACGTTCAGCCGTTATTCCAAATATTCTTGGAAATGAATTATTAAAGACCAGTACGGACTTTTTTGACTTAGCGGAACTACCGAAAAACTTAACAATCATTGGTGCAGGGTATATTGCTTTTGAATTGGCTTCTATTGCACAAGCTGCGGGTAGTAATGTAACAATTATTCAGCATAATCATCGTCCATTGAAGCAATTTCCAGAAGTTCTTGTAAAGGATTTAGTTAAACAGCTAGAAACTCAAGGGGTTAAGTTTTTGATGGATACGGATGTAGAATCAATTTCAGGTGATTCTAGACATCAAATCGCCCATACTAGTACAGGGAGTCGAGTAGAAAGTAATGTAATAATAGCAGCAATCGGTCGGCAACCTAATATTCACGGAGTGGGTCTTGAAGAAAGTGGTATTAAAGCAGATGATAAAAAAGGTATTATAGTTGATGAATATTTACAAACTACGTTACCTAATGTTTATGCGACTGGCGATGTAATCTCTAAATCTGTTCCAGCTATCACCCCTACAGCTATTAGTGAGGCACATTATCTTAGTCAATTGTTTACTGGTGAAGAAAAGAAACCCTTTAGTTATCCTTTAATTGCTACAGCTGTTTATGGTATACCAAGGCTGGCAATGGTCGGAGATTTTAGTGAGGGCACAAATCAAAAGGAAATTAGCTTAGATACTTTATTTTCTTCTGTAGTATCAAGCGAAATAGGTTCAAAAGTATATTTAAGCTATAAAAATAACAAATTGGTTGGCGCAGCTATGTTAGGTTTACATGCTGATGAACGAATAAATGAATTGGCCCTTTTAATTCAGAAACAAATGACGTCTAAAGATTTAGAAAAAATTGATTTTATTTTTCCTTCACCTCAATCAGATTTATTTAAGCTTATTAGCTGACATTTATATATTTAGTATTAGGAGGATTTAAAATGGCAGAAAAAAACGATTTAAGTACAGCACATAGAATGTTGAAGAGTTCTAATTCCAAAACAAAAAATAGAGGATTAAAAATAATCAAACAAGAAAAAAAGCGTAAGAAGTAATAATTTAGGTTAGTTTCAATATTATTGAAGCCAAAAATCATTTTGGCTTCTTTTTTGTCTAAATATAAGTTAGGCGAATAATAGTATTTGAAGAGCAAGCATTGATGCTATTAACATAAATCGTTTGGAACTACTTATTTTTTTAATAAATAGTTAAGAAAAATATATGTTTTGGTTAATCTGTAACGATTACTCTATAAAGGAAGTTAAGTTTTCAATTCTTAGGAGGATAAGTACATGAAAAATAAACTATTATTAGGAATAACCTTAGTTGCTTTGCCACTAACATTAGCAGCTTGTGGGAGTAATGAAAAATCAAATGCCAATGGCTCTTCAAGTGCAAAAACAACAATGAACGTTAAAAAGACGGTAATGAGTAAAACTGGAGAAATCGTTGGTTCATACAATAGTAAAGACAAAAAAGTTCTAGGGGCTACGTTACCTGGTAAAAAAGTTATGTTTACAGTACCGAAGACTAAAGGTAATACTACACACTTGCATTTTGCTTTTATGCATGCAGCGTCTGGATCAAAAGGATGGTATTTTGCACCTAATTCTGAAACAGGTATTGATTTAAACAACAAGAGCATGAAGTCTGGTTCAACTAAGGATATTACAAATGAAATAGGACTGTTTGAGGCTCCAGATAAAAATACTGTTAAAAAAGTAACTAAGGATAGTGGAAAGCTTAAATACGAAAATATTGATAAATATATGTCTGCTAGTGTAAAGGAAAAGAATGGTAAATACATCATAACTATTGAAAATAACTCAAAAGACGATTATAAGACACCGTTCTCTTCAGGGGTCTGGAAAGTAACTTCAGAATCAAAGAAGTCCTTTGATCAAAATCCTTCAGCAGCATTAAGTACTTTAGCAACAATGGGACATCGAGAAGACTTATTATCTGTGGCCAAAAGTAGTAAATAAATTATAGAAATACATTAATTTTTTGAAAAAGAAAAACGTTATAAAAGGAAGTTCTTCCATTTGGAAGAACTTCCTTTTTGTAATAAATGAATTTATAAAGGGCTGTAACAATAGAGTGTACCTTATTGCGTTAGTTTTGAATTATTGAAATGACCATAAAATTAAGTGTCACATTAGACTTGTAACATTTTAAGTAAGAGTAGATTTTTAAGGGGAGTGGACAAACAAAAAAAGATACCGATATTAATATCGGTATCTTTTTCCAATTCTCCCCTGAAAATTCGTTGCCATATTCGTTGCCATTTAATGTTATCTAGTAGAACTAGACAAGAAACTCTTTTTTGAAAGTCTTAATATATCAACGTTTTAACAGCTTATAACAAAGGATGAAACTTAAAAAATGGAGTCGGCGGGAGTCGAACCCGCGTCCAAGCATGTCGCCACCATGACATCTACATTCATATTCATACTACTTAAATTTCGCGAAATAAGACGCCGTATGTCGGGGCTTCATTAAAACGCTAGTCTGTAAATCCTCTTCTTAAGCACCCAGGCCAGTACTTAAGCGCAAGTCCACTTCATTTAGGACCCGTATCTAGCCCATG
>Cebus_capucinus_imitator_PRJNA485217_SSR024__coassemble_1468_pt1 | contig 7560 bp, 8 predicted proteins | sample Cebus_capucinus_imitator_PRJNA485217_SSR024__metabat2_low_PE_013 | metagenome-assembled genome bin Cebus_capucinus_imitator_PRJNA485217_SSR024
CATGGCTTTCAAAAAGATCCTGATCGGCTTTACGACTTTGTGGAGATGGGGTGCTTAACCCAACTTACCAGTAGTAGCTATCTGGGAGTGTTTGGAGAAAAGGTAGAGCAATTAACGCAAAAAATTATTGATGCGCGTTTAGGCTTTGTCTTTTCATCGGATGCGCACAATTTTGAAGGACGGCGTTTTCTAATGCAGGACGCTTTTAATAAATTAACTAAAGAAACGACAGATCGGAAGGCCGAACTTTTTAACTATAATGCTAAGTCAATTGTGAATGGGGATTCAATTAAGACGGAAAGCATTCTGCACGTGTCTTCGACGAAATCGAAGAAAAAAAAGAGGTTCTGGATATTTTAAAGGAGAAGAAAATGCCCCAGTCGAAAATTAACAGCTCTTATTATTTAGTCTTTAAAAGAGTGATGGATGTAACTTTAGCTGGACTTGCATTAATAGTGTTAAGTCCAGTTTTTCTCATGGTTTTGATTATAAACCAAGTGGATAAAAGTGATCGTGGTCCTTTGTTTTATAAACAAATTAGAATGGGATATCACGGAGAAAAATTTGGCATGTATAAGTTTAGATCGATGGTTGTTAATGCAGATGAAAAATTGCATAACGATAAGGAGTTATACGCTAAATATATTGCTAATAACTATAAATTAGAGCCAGCTGATGATCCTCGAATTACGAAGGTAGGGGCCTTTTTACGTAAAACATCGATTGATGAGATTCCTCAGTTCATTAATATATTAAAAGGTGACATGAGCCTGGTTGGACCGCGCCCAGTGGTCGAGGCTGAATTAGTTGAATATGATGCAGAAAAGCTATTGTCAGTAAAACCAGGTGCAATGGGTTTATGGCAAGCTAGTGGACGGAGTGAAATTGGATATCCAGAACGAGCAGAAATTGAAATGGAATACATTGATAATGCATCTCTAGGCTTTGATATTAAGATAATGTTTATGAACTTATTCAATATTTTTAGAGGGAAAGGTGCTTACTAATAAATGAAGATAAAGATAATGGTAGCGGCTCATAAAGAATTTCCTATGCCAGAAAATAAGGATTTATATATGCCAATATTAGTAGGTGCGTTTAGAAATTATAGAGAAGGAATAGATTATCAAAGAGATGATGACGGTGAAAATATCTCTTTAAAGAATCCTAATTTTAATGAATTAACTGCGGTATATTGGGCATGGAAAAACTTGGACGCAGATGCAATTGGATTGGTACATTACCGTCGTTTGTTTAGCAAAGGCGGAAAACGTGAACTAAATAATATTCTTGATAAAGAACAGATTGAGCAATTATTAAATAAGGCACCCATTGTGGTACCTAAGAAAAGAAAATATTATATTGAATCTAATTATTCACACTATGTGCATGCGCATCCTAAGGAACCTTTGGATGCCACTAGAGATGTGATTGCTGAAAACTATCCGCGTTATTTGGATGCCTTTGATCAAGTTATGCATAAAACATCTGCACATATGTTTAATATGTTTATCATGAAGAAGAAGGAATTTAACCAATATTCAGAATGGTTATTTGACGTATTGTTCAAGGTTGAAGAACGAATTGATATTTCTGGATATTCTGTTCAAGATGCTAGAGTATTTGGTTTTCTAGCAGAAAGATTAATGGATGTGTGGTTACTGACAAATGAGAAAGAATTTGTTGAAAGCAACTGGATCCAATTGGGTGATATGCAATTAGTATCTAAAGGAATCAATTTCTTAAAACGCAAATTTTTAAAGAATACGAATAAAAAAACCCACTTTTAGGAGCTATTTACAATGAAAAGTTTATTAAAAAAGAATAGGGCAATGGCTCTATTGACAATTTACGTTGGCGTTTTTTTATTTAAAATTATCGAAAAGTTTGTAAAAGTAAGAAAAAACGAAGTGCTGTTTGTTAGTTTTGCGGGTAAACAATTTAGTGATAGCCCTAAAGTTATATATGAACATTTAAGAAATAATAATGGAGATTTAAAATTGACCTGGGCTTTTACAGACCCCGATCAATTTGATGTTGAAAATAAATTAAAAATCAATTCCTTAAAATATTTTATTTTTTTGGCAAAATCAAAGTATTGGATTTCAAACGCAAGTATTGAAAGGTTACTACCTTTTACAAGTAAAAAGCATGTATATATAAATACATGGCATGGTACACCACTAAAAAAGTTGGGTAAAGATGATGAAAAATCGGACTTTCTGGTGAAAAACTGGTATGAAAATGCAGACATAGATTATTTTACAGTATCCAGTGACTACGATTTTAAAATCTTTAAGGAAGTTTTTCCAAAAGCAAAAAACTTTATTAAAGGTGGATTACCTAGGAATGAAATACTACATAAAGCAGAAAGCGATGTAGAATTTTCAAAAACAGTACGTAATAAAGTAAGTAAGAATCTAGGTTTAGATGAAAATAAGAAGACTATTTTATATGCGCCAACTTTCAGAGATACAAAAGAGTTATCTGAGAAGTTTAATCATCTTTTGAATGATAGTCATATTAAAAAGATAGCCGATGAATATAATTTATTATTCAGAGGTCATTATTTTAGTGAAAATAAAATTGTAGATACAATGATTGATGTATCAAATTATCCAGATATTAATGAATTATTTATTACCGCAGATGCATTGATTACAGATTATTCTAGTGTCCTTTTTGATTTCTCAATCCTAAGAAAAAAAATTATTTTATTTACTCCAGATTACGAACAATATGTTAGCGAGCGCGGCTTTTATATGGAGCCTAAAAACTTAGGATTACCTATACTTTATAATTTAGTTGATTTGGTTAAATATTTGGAGAGTTCTGGTATAGAAGAAGATACAAAAGAAAATTTAGCCTTTTATCAAAATTATAATACGTATCCATTCAGTTCAATAAATACTATTTTAAAAATAGTGGATGATAATTAGCTGTTAATCGTGGATCAGTTCTGATTATTGATAATACTCAATGTCTAATAAAAAGGATGAATGAATTAATGGAAAATGATTTAATTAGTATAATAATACCAATTTATAACGTTGAAGAGTATATAGAAGAATGCTTAGAGAGTATCCAAAAGCAAACATATACAAATATTGAAGTTATACTTGTCGATGATGGCTCAATGGATAATTCGGTTGCTATTGCTCAACGTAAATTTTTAGATGATGATAGGTTTAAATTAATACATCAAGAAAATGCTGGACTTTCTGCAGCTAGAAATAGAGGTATAAAAGAAGCACAGGGTGAATATATCGTTTTAGTGGATTCTGATGATAAAGTTACTTCAGACTATATCGAATATTTATATGCAATGATTAGAAAATATAATGTTAAGATAGCAACTTGTGCGCATCAAAGTTTACCCAGAAAACAGAAACCCAAAAAAATTGTTGATCCTAGAACATACACAATTTCTACTAAAGAATATTTTAAAAAATTAGGTGATAAGGAATTACCATTTCAATTGGGTGTAGCTGCTTGGGGAAGAATTTATAAAAAAGAGTTATTTACAAATATTAATTATCCCGAAGGAAAGCTATTTGAAGATACAGCGACTACATATAAACTATATTTAGAAGCTGGAACTACGGCAATTGGTGAAGAAATAAAATACTTATATTGTCAAAATGAAAATTCAATAGTTCAAAAAGGATTTAATAAAACACGATTTCAATTTCTTGATAATGAAAAAAAGATGCATGATGATCTGAAAGCAATATATCCTGATATAGAAAAATCATTGGATAGAAGATATCAATATGCGTTGATGAATACGTTGGCTCATATAGTGATTTCACCAAATAATATGGAATTTAAAAGTGAACAGATCAAATTAAAAAACGACATTCTAAAGGGCTTTGGTGAAAAAATTTTTGATAAGAAAAATAACAAAAAAGATATTTTTGGATTAATTAGTTTACGATTGGGTTTACCATTTTATAGGATGTCCTTTAAAGTTTTTAAGAAAATGAAAAAAAGGGGCTTAGGAGAATAAAAATTGGATAAGATTGATTTTGTGATTACTTGGGTTGATGATGGAGACCCACAATGGCAAGCAAAGCGTGCTAAGTATGATTCGAAAAATAAAACAGTAATGAACGATAAAATACGTTATAGAGATTATGGAACATTAAAATATTGGTTTAGAGCTGTAGAAAAGTTTGCTCCGTGGGTTCATAAAGTTTATTTTGTAGTTGATAATCAAATACCAGCATGGTTAAATTTGAATAACGAAAAATTAGAGGTTGTTAATCATAAAGACTTTATTGATGAAGAATTTTTACCGACCTTTAATTCAAATGCTATCGAGTTAAATATTACTAAAATAAAAGGATTATCTGAAAAATTTGTGTTGTTTAATGATGATATGTATTTAAATGATTTTATTGATGAAAAAATATTTTTTAAAAATGATCTACCAGTTGGAACTGGAACTTTCCAGCCAACAATGCCAACAACTGAATTTACACATATTGTAATTAATAATTTATTAATTATTAATAAATGGTTTAATTATAGAAAAATTTTAGGTAATAATTGGAAAAAATATTTTTCTCCTAAATATGGAATTAGAAGATTGTTGTCAGCAGCGACGACCTTACCGTTTAATAAAATTATAGGTTTTTATGACGAACATTTACCAATCCCATATTTAAAAAGTACATATGATATTGTACTCAAGAAGGCCTCTGATGAAGTATATAAAACTAGTTTAAGTAAGATTAGGAATAGTAATAATATTAGTCATTGGTTAGTGCAATATTATAATTTTTGTACAGGAGCTTATTATCCAAGAAAAAAAGGGTTTGGTCGTTTTTATGAGCTACAAGAATATCAACGCTTTGTTGAAGATATTAAAAATTCGGAGAGCAAAGTGGTATGCATAAATGATAGTTCAAATGAGAAAACCGAACGAGGGATAGATGAATTAAATAAGGTATTAGAGGAGAAATTCCCTATTAAATCTTTATTTGAAAAATAATCGTATGGAAACGATATCTAGTTAGGAAAATATTATGAAATATGTATTAGAAGTACTTAATGGGCAGAAAAACACTGCAGGACAAAAGGCGAAAGAAGATATAGTAAGTATCTTAGATAGCTTAAATTTTAAGAAAATCAAGATTAAAATTGGAGATAGTAAGCTACAGAAACTATTATTTGCACATAAAAACGTTAGAAGTAGCTTAAAAAATCTAAAAAGTAACGACATAATTGTTATTCAGTATCCAATGTACAGTAGATATACTTTGAAAGTAGTACTAGAAGAATGTAAAAGAAGAAATATTAAAACCATTGGTATATTACATGATGTAGAATCATTAAGATGGACGGATGCTGATGAAAAAGTAAAGAACCAAGAACTTAATCTATTTAAAAAATTTAATTCGTTAATTGTACACAATAGCGTTATGCATGGGTGGTTGTCAAAAAGAGTTGGTGATACTCCAATGATCGATTTAGATATTTTTGACTACATTAATGATAAAAATTTTCCGGAGATAAATAGAGAAAAAAATTTAGTTTTTGCAGGTAATTTAGAAAAATCAACTTTTCTAGAAAAATGGAACTCAAATAAAAAGGTTACGGTATATGGTATTAAACCGAGTCCTAAATATCCAGATAATGTTGCATATAAGGGAGTTAAAACTCCAGATGAATTGCCAGAATATTTATCAGGAAGTTTTGGGTTAGTTTGGGATGGTGATTCTTTAAGTACTAATAATGGTATTTTTGGAGAATATACAAGGTATAATAATCCACATAAAGTATCTTTATATTTAAGTTGTGGGTTACCAGTTATTGTATGGAAAGAAGCGGCAGTTGCTAAATTTGTTCAAGAAAATAAATTAGGATTAACCGTATCTAACATGGATGAATTGAAAACTAAGTTACAAAAACTAAGTGAACAAGAATATGAAACTTTTTTAAAGAATAGTAAACAAATGTCTATGAAAATTAGGAATGGTTATTTTACAGAGAAAGCTATTGATAAGGCAATTAATATTGTGTAATAGTCAATTTATGGGTGTTAGCTGATGATAGAAAACCGTGAGAATTTAAAAAATTATTTTAAGCGAAATAGTAATGTAAAGACTATGCTATTTACGATGGGCTACATAATATGGTTGTTTTCGTATCTAATAGTTCGATTACAACAATTTGAGACTAGTTATAGTCCAATCATAAAAATTGCAAAGTATATGGGATTAGCAATAGCCTTTTTAGTAATATGTATAGATTTAAAAAATTACTTTTCAATCAAAAACTTTATTATTGGAATATTATTATTGGTATTTATTTTTGTGAATAATGGATTCCTGGGTGGAGTTTCTGTGTGGTGGCAACTTTGTATATTCATATTTGCTGCTAAGAGAATTAACTTTAAATTTTTTCTGAAGGCGGTATTAATATTTCTTTGTTTGTACTACGGTGGGACAATTCTGCTATCTCAATTTGGTATTATTGCTAATAATGCTACATACAGAGCTACAAATGTTAGAGATAGTTTAGGGTTTGGGTGGTCAACATGGCCAGTTCATGGTTTTTTATATATAGTTTCTATCTATTCAATATTAAGAAATAAAAATATTAGAATAATAGAAATAATCTTATTAGAGTTTATAAATATGTATCTATATATGTATACAAATACTAGAAGTCCTATGATACTAATTACATTATATTTATGCTTTATAGTAATGTATAAATATATGCGGATTGATATAATGAAGATAAAATTTTTTAGAATAGCATATTTGTGGATTGCTCCAATATTAACTTTGATTATTTATTGGATTAGTAAGAATTATAGCACTTATGCTCATTGGGATAGTTTCTTATCGGGGAGACTATTATTAGGTTTTTCCTCGCTTCAACAATTTGGTGTTCATCTATTTGGACAACCTATTCTTTTCAATACGAATAGAGATGTAATTGGTACAAAATATCTTTTTGTAGATAGTTCATTTTTGCAATATATGATTAGATTTGGAATTGTCTCGTTGGTAATACTGCTTGTTATAACTATCCTTTTTCAGAAGAGATTGTTAAAAACAGGAAATACGATTTTAATGGTTTCTTTTACGTTAGTTTTGGTAAATGGATTTTTGGATCCAGAATATATAGAGCCCTATTATAACGTTTTCCTTATATTATTTGCAGCATTATTTAATTCAGAGGGATTAAATGGTTTAGAGGATATAGATAAAGAGGTTAGAAGTAATTCATCTTTTTAATAAAAAGGGGTAATTTTAATGGAATACTTAGTAGTAGGATCGGGACTTTTTGGTTCAGTCTTTGCTCATGAAGCAGCAAAGCGAGGTCATAAAGTTAAAGTGATCGAAAAACGCGATCACGTCGCAGGAAATATTTACACTAAAGAAGTTGAAGGAATTCAAGTACATCAATATGGGGCACACATCTTCCATACCAGCATGAAAAATGTTTGGGATTATGTGAATCAACTTGTAGGGTTTCTGCTGAGATATTTGCTCTGAGTCTGATGGGCTTCCCTTTGTGGGTGACCTGACCTTTCTCTCTGGC
>Cebus_capucinus_imitator_PRJNA485217_SSR024__coassemble_185_pt1 | contig 7529 bp, 5 predicted proteins | sample Cebus_capucinus_imitator_PRJNA485217_SSR024__metabat2_low_PE_013 | metagenome-assembled genome bin Cebus_capucinus_imitator_PRJNA485217_SSR024
ATATATATGGTAAGTAAGAAAGAATTTAGGAATCTAGAAACCCAATTTAGGCAAAGAACTGAAACCGAGTTATCATAGTAATTTTGTATATGCCAAACTATTTTTAATCCTTTCTTATATAAATTTTGGTTGATTCGCATGTATACTTTACAAGTAAAATAGAACATCGAAATCATGGGAAGTGGATTAATGAAAAGTGAAATACAGAATAAAGCTGAAAAAAACCGTAATCAACGAAATCAAAAAGCTCACGAAAAGACTGTAGCAAGATCAGATACTAAAAGGTATATAACTCAGTTAGCCAATGTCAAAGATCTACAAGAAGTTCAACGTTGGCTAGATAATCGAATGTCAGAATTGAAAGACTAACCTTCTGAGGTTAGTCTTTTTTTGTAGGATGCTGAAATATAAAGTTATTTGAATTATCATAAGATGAGGAACACGATTAACCCTTTAACAAAGATAAGACTTACTATACAAATTTAAATAAAATAATTACTTGAAAAATCACGCGATGGGGGACTAATAAATGCATTCAAAAGTTGACCAGATTGAAGTGCGGGGCGGAAATGTCCATAACCTAAAAAATATCAATGTTAATATTCCTTTAAACCAGTTTGTGGCCATCTCGGGTCCATCGGGATCAGGGAAGAGTTCGCTCGCTATGGGCATCTTATATGCTGAAGGATCACGACGTTACTTGGAAGCTTTATCGACCTATACCAGGCGACGAATTAATCAAAATAAACGTTCTCAAGTGCAAGAAGTGCGTCATATTCCATCGGCGATAGCTTTACGGCAACGTCCTAGCGTCCCTTCAGAACGTTCAACAGTAGGTTCAATGAGCGAATTATTCAATGTCGTACGTTTAATTTTTTCACGATTGGGTTCAACTGTCTGTCCCAACGGGCATCGGATTCAACCTAGTTTAGAAATTGCTCAATCGATGGATTTACCAGGTGGAAAGGATAGTAGAATGGGAATCATCACTTGTCCAACCTGTGGTATTGAATTTATGGCCAAGTCAGCCGAAGATTTTGCCTTTAATTCTGGTGGAGCTTGTGTAGAGTGCCATGGAACTGGTCGGGTTCGTGAATTGGATGAATCCAAATTAATTGGTGATGAAAACCAGACTTTAGCGGAAGGAGCAGTTGCTTCGTGGCATTTGCCAGGACGGAATTTTATGCCAACCGTTGCTGAAACTTTAGGAGTTAGAATAAATGTTCCTTATAAAGACCTAACGCCTCACGAAAAAGAGATCGTGCTCCATGGAGAGAAAAAACAATATGCGGTAGATTTTCGGACTTCGACCGGCCGAGTTTTCCATACTGATAAAACTCTTTATGAAAATGCTTATGAGGCGGTCTATGATTCACTAAAAACCGTTAAGAGTGATCGAGCAATTAAAAGGGTAAATGATTTCTTTCATTTTTCCACTTGTCCCACTTGCCACGGTTCTCGTTTAAAACCAGAACTATTGACCCAGTTAGTTGGTGGTTTAAATATTGCTGAAGTTTCAGACTTAACTTTAGGAGAACTCCCTGACTGGCAAAAGAAGACCCAGAAGGCATTGCCAGATGAGATGCAGGCAATGGCGAATGTATTATTTAAAGAACTGGTCGACACTTTACGGCCCTTATTGGAGTTGGGATTAGATTATCTAGCTTTATCGCGAAACGGAAATAGTTTATCAACTGGCGAATTGCAACGAATTCAGTTGGCTAAGACACTTAGAACGGAAACCACGGGAGTTCTCTATGTCCTCGATGAACCATCTATTGGTTTACATCCCGATAATATTAAAGGTCTAATTAATATTTTTAAGGCACTGATTGAGCAGGGGAATTCTTTGGTAGTAGTGGATCATGAAGTAGCAATTATTGAAGCTGCTGATTGGGTGATTGAAATTGGCCCTGGATCGGGAGATGCAGGTGGTCGAATTATTGCCGAAGATACTCCGGAAAATTTAAGAAAGAATCCGGATTCTTTAATTGGTCCATTTATGACCGGTAAGGCCAACATCATGCATGATAAAGTTCCAGCAGCTTCTCAAAATGAGGAGCTGAACACCCAGTTAACGGTTAAAAACTATTTTAATTTAAAAGATATTAATGTAACCATTCCAGGCAACGAAATTACAGCTATAACTGGTTTTTCTGGAGCCGGTAAGACTAGTTTAATTTTAGATAGTTTGGTTCCGGCCATTGAAGCTAGAGCTACTCGACAAGCGATGCCTCAGCAAGTTAAGGTCCTAGAAACCAAACTAACCAATGTTGTTAGTGTGGATGCTAAACCGATTGGAAAAAATTCCCGTTCTAGTCTAGCAACCTATACTTCCATCATGGATAATTTGCGGCGAATGTTTGCTAATTTGCCAGAATCCAAAGAAAAGCACTATGGAATTGCCTATTTCTCTTACAACAATAAACAGGGTGCTTGTGAACACTGTGGTGGAGTAGGATCAATTTCATTAGATATCCAATATTTACCAGATATGGAAGAAGTTTGTCCTTATTGTAACGGAACGCGCTTCAAACCGGAGATTCAAAAAATTCTTTGGCAGGGTTATAGTATTGTTGATCTTTTAAATTTATCGGTTAAAGAGGCTCTTGTAGTTTTCAAAGATGTGCCTAAAATTGAGAAACAACTTAAATTACTCACTGAAATCGGACTGGATTATCTACACTTAGGGGAGAGCACACCAAGCTTATCTGGAGGTGAAGCTCAGCGTTTGAAACTAGTTAACCATTTAAATAAAACCCAGAAGGAGACGTTATTTGTCTTTGACGAACCATCTGTAGGGCTTCATCCCCGCGATGTCCAAACCTTATTAGGCGTAATCAACCAGCTTAAACAAAAGGGATCAACCATTATTATCATTACCCACGATTTAGATTTAATGGCTAATGCTGATTACATGATTGATCTAGGTCCTAAAGGGGGCGCTGCTGGAGGCCAACTAATGGGAAGTGGTGCACCAAAGGAACTAGTTCAACAGTCTCAAAGTTTAACGGTCTCGTATTTGAAGCAACATTTTGAAAAATTTGGGATGTTTGATTAAGTTTTACGGAAAATAAATATGATGAATTAAAAAACTGATACACCAAGGATTAGGGAATCTTTGGTTGTATCAGTTTTTTGTCCTTTTCGAGTTAGGTGATTCGATCAAATTTGTATTATCTAACAGAATATTTAATTTAATTAAATCAAATGTTTAAACTAGTTGTTTGCAACATAAGTGTTCAGTTCTTCAAGGTAAATTTTCTTTTGCTTATCGCTAATCCAAGAAGTTTCAAATGAATTTTTGGCAAGCTGAATTACTTGTTCTTTAGTTAGTTTAAAGTTACTGGCAATAGCAGAATAATTATCACTGATGTAACCACCAAAATAAGCTGGATCGTCAGAGTGAATAGAAACTTTCACATCTTTAGACAATAATTCTAAGACTTCTTTGCCCTTCATTTCTGGAGAAACAAATCCATTAGATAATGGACAGGAAGTTAATCCGATTCCTCTTTTAACTACTAATTCAACTAAATCAGGATCTTCAACAATGTTGGTTCCGTGGTCTAAACGCTCAACTTCCATAATTTCAAGAGCTTGTCGGATGTGTTCTATGGAATCTTTTTGGTCAATATCACAATGGACAGTCCGGTGTAATCCAACAGCTGCAGCATCTTCAAATTGACGGGCAAATTTTAGAGGTGGATTATTATGTTCATCGGAATCTAGACCAATACCGACAATTTTATCGCGGTGTTTAAGTGCTGATTCTAACGTTTTACGGGCGGATTCTTTAGTGAAATCGCGTAGGAAACACATGATTAGTGAAGCATCAATGTTTAAAGCACGCGCGTCTAAGGTAGCTCGATATAACCCGTTAATAACCGTTTCAAAACTAATACCTCTACTAGTATGGGCTTGAGGGTCGAAAAATATTTCTACGTGACGAACGTTGTTTTTAGCTGCCCGTTTCAGGTAGTCGAAAGCTAATTCGTAAAAATCAGATTCGGTTTGTAACACGTTCATTGCAGGATAGTAAACGGATAAAAATGAAGCTAAATCATTGTATTCATATGCAGATTTAACTTCTTCAATTGACTTTTGACCGATATCAATCTGATTCTTTTGGGCTAATTTCAATTTTAGTTCGGGTTCTAAAGTTCCTTCGATATGTAAATGCAATTCAGCTTTAGGAAGTCCGGCAATAAATTCTTTAGTTACATTAGACATGAGTATAAATTCCTTTCTGTTATAAAGGTTCGTTATTTTGTACTTATGCACAATATTTTAGCATTTTTATCGAAATAATAATAGTTAAATACGAATATTATAATTTGAATTATATAAAAATGTATGGGATAATCATTTTGAAATTAATAAAACATCCTGGAGGTAAGTAATTGTCATGCAAAAGGCGAACAATCAGATGGCGATTGAAAATACGCTATTAGAAAAGACTTTCCATTTGTCAGAACAAGGAACAACGGTTAAAAGAGAAATTTTAGCTGGTTTAACTACTTTTGTTTCTATGGCTTATATTTTATTTGTTAATCCTAGTATCTTGGGTGCGGCAGGGATGGACAAAGGTGCGGTATTTACCGCGACCGCTTTATCAGCAATATTGGGAAGCGTCTTGATGGCATTTTTGGCTAATTATCCAATTGCTGTGGCTCCTGGGTTAGGAGACAATGCATTTTTTACTTTTTCGGTAGTTCTTGGAATGGGGATATCGTGGCAAAAAGCCATGGCAGGTGTTTTTATTGCTTCGGTGCTCTTTACTATTCTGTCGTTCTTAAAAGTTCGTGAGATTGTAATTGATGCAATACCTAAAGATTTGAAATTAGCTATGGCTGCCGGAATCGGTATCTTCATCGCTTTTGTCGGTTTACAAGGTGGGGGATTGGTTGTCGCTAGTAAAACTTCTTTAGTTGAGATTGGTTCTTTAGCAGTACCAACTACTTGGTTAACTATTTTTGGAATATTTGTTATTGCTATTTTAATGGCCAAAAAGGTTCCAGGTTCTATTTTTATCGGTTTGGTCTCAACAGCATTGCTAGGTTTAATAACTGGTCTAATCAAAATGCCAGCTAATATTATTTCTCTTGCTCCAAGTATGAAACCAACGTTTGGAGTTGGAATTTCTTATTTACCTTCAGTCATGGATCCACAAATGTGGGCTGTTGTTTTGATTTTTCTCTTGGTTGCTTTTTTTGATACAGCTGGAACTTTAATCGGGTTAGCCCAACAAGCTGGAATCATAAAAGATAATAAAATGCCGAGAATTGGACAAGCATTGATGGCAGATTCAGTTTCCATGTTAGCTGGATCCGTGATGGGGACGACACCCAGCAGCTTATGTAGAATCTTCAGCAGGCATTGCAATTGGTGGGAAAACGGGTCTGACCTCACTAACGGTATCGATTTTGTTTGTTTTTAGTATGTTCTTTTCCCCATTATTAACCGTGGTAACTAACCAAGTTACTGCTCCAGCTCTAATTGTTGTAGGGGTACTCATGGCTTCATCACTTCGCGAAATTGATTGGGGTAAATTTGAAATAGCTATGCCAGCCTTTTTAACTATCGTTGGAATGTCTTTAACATATAACATTTCATACGGGATAGCGTTTGGTTTTCTTACCTATCCGATACTGATGTTTGCCGCAGGCCGACGTAAAGAAGTTAACTACATTATGTGGATTTTGCTATTTGTTTTCGTTTTGTTGCTGTATGTATTAAATATTGTACCTAAGTCGTAAGTGAGGAGAAAAGGATGATTACAACTAACGAACTTGAAAAATATATTGATGCAGGATATGGAACGATACCTGCAGGCCTAGTTATTGAGAATGGAACTTTAGTCAATGTGGATACATCTGAATATTATCAAGCTAATGTTGCCATTTATAATGGGAGAATTGTAGCGGTTGATTCAGATATTTCTATGTATATAGGTGAGAACACAAAGCGGATTGATGCCCATAACAAATATTTAGTTCCAGGATTGATTGACGGGCATATCCACGTTGAATGTAGCAAAATGACCATGACTCGTTTCGCTCAAGCTGTATTAGCTTGTGGAACGACAAGTATCGTTTCCGGTCTCGATGAATACATTTCTGTAATCGGCGTAAAAGGTTTAGACGAAATATTTGATGAAATCAAGCAATCTCCACTAAAAGTTTTCTGGGGTTTACCATATAAAACACCGTATACAATTCCTCAATCTACAATTGCATATAATGTTGGTGCTAAGGACCATCAAAATGTGCAACCTCAGGAGCAGTGCTACGGGGTATGGGAGACGGTTAGAGAAGCAGTTAAAACTAAAGATTCAGATACCTTATCAGCATTACTAACAGCTCAAAAATTACATAAGCCGATTTTTGGATGTTCACCAATGGCTCAAGGACGAGAGTTAAACCAATTTTTGATGAGTCGGGTACGTGTGGACCACGAAAGTTACTCGCATGAAGAATTTTTAGAGAAAGCACGTAAAGGAATTCATACTGTTATTCGCGAATCTTCTGTAACTAAATTTTTATCTGAAAATATCAAAGCTATAACCGAGGGAGCAAGTGGTGTTGCTCGTCATACTAGTTTTTGTACAGATGATGTTACAGCTCATGATATTCTAGAAAAGGGACATTTGGATCATATGGTTAGATTGGCAATTCAACATGGAGTTGACCTAATGACTGCTATTCAGATGGCGACTTTAAATGGTGCAGAAGCCTATCATATTGAAGACCAAGTTGGATCAATCGCTCCTGGAAAGGACGCAGATATCTTACTGATAGATCGTCCAGAAAGTTTTAATGTTAAAACAGTAATTAGTAAGGGAACCATGGTATTTGAAGATGGGGTCGAAAAAATTGATTTCATTTCGCCAGCACGTTCTCAAACAATACAAAAATCAATTAAGTTAACTTCCGTATCGAAAAACGATTTTGAATATCAAGTTGATCAACAGGACGGTACTGTTAAAGTGAGAACTATTAAAAGTGTCGGTCCATTCGTAAGAAAAGCCAAAGATGTGGATTTAAATGTAAGAAATGGCATTATTCTTCCAAGTGTTGAGAAAGACGTGGCTTTAGTATCGGTTATTGAAAGATACGGAATTAATGGTAATCACTCCAAAGGATTCATTTCAGGTTGGGGACTTAAGTCAGGTGCTATTGCAACTTCTGCTTCTCCTGATGACAATAATATTGTCGTAGCTGGGACAAACAGCGAGGATATGGCTTTAGCTGTAAATGAGTTGATTCGCCAAGGTGGTGGACAAATTGTGGTGGATAATGGAAAGATAATTTCTTTCTTACAATTACCAATTGGTGGAATAGTGACAGATTTAGAACCTAAGACTTTAGCTAAAAAAGAAATCGAGTTAAAAGAAGCGGCCAATCAGTTAGGATGTGAACTTCCTGACCCACTCTTTTACTTGTCATTTTTACCTATTACAGCTATTCCGGATTTAGCAATTACAGATGGTGGAAATGTGGATTATCGAGAATTAAAGTATTTTGATC
>Cebus_capucinus_imitator_PRJNA485217_SSR024__coassemble_1477_pt1 | contig 7447 bp, 7 predicted proteins | sample Cebus_capucinus_imitator_PRJNA485217_SSR024__metabat2_low_PE_013 | metagenome-assembled genome bin Cebus_capucinus_imitator_PRJNA485217_SSR024
CTCATGGCTACTGTAGCAATAACAAATCCTTTTTTCATGATAATACCCCCCAGGAAAATTAATTCCATTTCTATATATTATTTATTAGTTGTCCTTGAACAAACATATAATAATCTTATCGAAACATAATTGCAACACAATTGTAACATTGAATTTCAAATTTTTTAAACAAACACGAGTTGCTTTTATAATAGTTATTTTAAGATGCTTAATCGTAATCATTATAAAAAAGCACATCTCATTACGAAATGTACTTTTTATAATGTACACAGATGTAGGAGTTCCGTGTAATGTTTGACAAATAAAGTTGTAAGTATTTCTATTTAGTGAAGTATTATTGGTTATTTCTTTGCATAATCCATGCCGTTGATAAGTCCATTGCCGCTCTTGTTGCATGCGTCTTATCTAATGCATTAATCATAACGAAATCATGAATCATACCCTGGAATTCTACCTGTGTCACTCCAACGCCTGCTTCTCGCAGTTTGTTAGCATAAGCTTCGCCTTCGTCACGTAGTACATCAGCTTCACCGTTTAATATCATTGCATCTGGAAGATCCTTTAAATCATCTAGGCTAGCTCGCAATGGTGAAGCTGTAGCCTGAGTGCGTTCTTGTGGATCAGTTGTATATTGATCCCAGAACCATTGCATTCCTTCTTTGGTGAGATAGTAATTTTCTGCAAACTGATTATATGATGGTGTATCAAAGTTAGCATCAGTAACTGGGTAGTAAAGTAATTGTTGATTGATATGAAGTCCTTGACGTTGTTTTGTCATTAATGTCATTACGGTTGCCATGTTGCCACCAACAGAATCTCCGGCAACAGTCAAACGTTCAACATCAAAATTTTCACTAACAGCTAGTTCAGGTAATTGTTGTAAGACCGCATAATTTTGCTCAATGGCAGTTGGATATTTGGCTTCCGGTGAACGGGTGTACTCTGGAAAAACAATAACGGAATTTGTACGTACAGCTAATTCTCGTACCAATTTATCATGGGTGTGAGCACTACCAAAGACCCAACCAGCACCATGAATATAAAAGATAACGGGTAATTTGGCATAATTACCTGCTGGTCGGATGATACGTACATTAATTTCTCCCCATTTTCCAGTATCAGCGAGCATATCTTTGATATCTACATTATATTTTTCAATAGGTGAAGATTGAACTTTTTCTAATAAGTTTCTTCCTTCAGATGGTTTTAGTTCGTAAATTCGAGGATGTGGTGCATTTGCTTTACTGAAATTTTTGGCTGCTGGTTCTAAAGTGATTTTCTCTGACATACTAAACACTCCAATGTTTATGTTATAATTTACCAGGTAAATCGTGCACGTTTTACTTGATGTGATTATTATATCGCGCACGATATTGTTGTCAACGATTAAGTTTTATCTTTTTCAGAAAGGTTGTGAAATTAATGTCAAAACAAAACATTCGTACGTTAGAAGATCATTTTTGTTTTTCAGTATATGCTACGTCTCATGCGATTCAACGATTATATAAAACAGAACTAGTAAATCATGGATTAACTTACCCGCAGTATCTTGTGCTCGTTGTTTTATATGAGCAAGAAGGTATGTCAGTAAAACAAATTGGAAAGCAGTTAAATTTGGGTACTGGGACAACAACTCCACTGCTCAAGCGAATGGAGAAAATGGATTTAGTAATCAGACAGAGAAACCCTGATGACGAACGTGGAACACTAGTTACATTAACCTCAAAAGGAAAGCAGGAACGTCTTGCTTTGGAGAAGCTTCCTAATTTATTAGTCGATAGCACTACCTTAACGGATCAAGAGTGGAATCAATTAACGGCTTTAACCAACAAGTTGATGAATGAACTGATTCCCTAAAGTTATTAGTTCAATTTTGTGATTACATTATCTAAAATATGTTTTCAAAAAAATACGTCTGGAAACTACCAGGCGTATTTTTTGGACTTTGGACGTAATTATTTGTATAGAAATGTGTAGTTTCCGTGGGTATAAACCAGATCGACGTTGTCGATTAGTTCTGGGTCTTTTTCATTATCGATTTAATCTGGAGTATTGGCAGTAGCTTCGAGAGATTCGGTGGTTTGATCTATTTGTCCTGCTTGAATAGGATCCTCTTTTTTTAGGAAGAATGCAGCAAATAAGGTAATGATAAGAACAACTATTCCCATAATAAGATAAGTGTGTTGGAAACCAATTGAGTCATACATTGTTCCAGCTACAGATGAAAAAATAAAGACTGAAACTTGTTTAGCAAAATTGGAAGCAAGAGCGTAGACAGTAGCGTATAAACGAATATCGAAAGCCCCTGCAATGTATTTCATAATTGAAGTTAGAAGGAGAGGCATTTCTAAACCAGCTACGAGACGAAAACCAACTAACCATATCCAGTTAGGAGCGAAAGCTGAACCTAAAATACGAATGCATGTTAGAAAGCCATAGATAATTAAACCATTACGAGAACCAATTTTATTAATAATCCAAGGCATCGGGAACATTAAACAAAATTCAATAGCAATTTGCGCGGAAGTCATATAACTATAAACGAGGGTTCCTTGTGATGCAGTATCAAAGAATGTTTTGAAGAAGATAATAAATTGTTGATCAAACACATCATAAAGTGCTGAAGCACCCATATAAAAAATAGCTAAAACCCAAAGATTCTTAATTTTAAAAACTGACATTGCAGTCTTCATATCTAGAGAATTTGACGTATCGCCAGCAGCAGTGGCATTGTCCATGTTAATTTTGTCACTGAAAAGTAATAGTCCGGTTAAAATAACAGCAGCAATTGTACAAGCCCAGAAAATTGAATTAGGGTGCCATAGGAAAATTGGACCAGAAATCAATGAGGCAGCAACGCCGGCAACTGAACCACCAACGCGAGAATGTACATATTCAAATTTATTTGCTAAACTTGCGCGTTGAACATATTGTTCGATAACAGATACACCACCGTTTAAGACGAAACTTAAAAATACACCCGTAACAAAGGCAACTAGAAATGAATTAATATGTAAAACTGGCATGAAAACCCATTGGAAGTAAGGGCCAATGAAGATTCCGACGATTGAAATAGTTAAAATCAAGGTTTTCTTGAATAGTAGCCTATCGGATAATATCCCAAAAATAGGCTGAAAAATAAGGGAAATACCAGCCATCATTGAGAATATTGCTCCCGATTCAGTACCATTTAAATGAGCAACTTGTTCTAGCCAAAGTGTTAGGTAGCCATTAATAACTGCCCAGATGAAGAAATAACTAAAATGAGTTAATGGAAACCCCAGAAATGTTTTGATTCATCTTTTGCATTATTCATATTTACTTACTCCTATTCGTAATTGTAAGGAACTGGTTTTCCAAAGTTAGGTGTTCCATCATCATTCCAATTGAATTTTTGTACCATTGTATGTCGATTAGGGTCGTAAAGAGGATCTCCTTTAATATCTGTATAGTTTCGACAATGATAAACAAGGATGTCAGTTTCGCCGTCTTCTGAGACAGTGAATGAATTATGCCCAGGACCATATTGTTGGATATCCATATTACTTTGGAAGACGGGTGTCTTAGATTTGTACCAGTTAGAAGCATCTAGTAAGTCTGCATCTTCGTCGATGGACAACATACCCATAGCATAATTTTCGTCGGTAGCGCTTGCAGAATAGGTTAAGAAGTATTTTCCATTGCGGTGTAGAATGGCAGGACCTTCGTTAACCCAAAAAATTTTAGTTTCCCAGTTATATTCAGGTTTTGTTAACATAACTGGTTCACTTTTAAGCGTCCATGGATTTTCCATTTCAGAGATGTAGATATTAGAGTTTCCTTGAATAGCAGGATCTTTTTGTGCCCAGACATAATATAGTTTGTTATGGGCTTCAAAAACGGTAGCGTCTAACGCAAATGTATCCAAATGTGTCTCTATTTGTCCGTGTTCAATCCAATCAGATTCGTCGTGCATAGGATTGGGATTAGCGCACTCTAAGCAATACATACGATGTTGAAACATACCATTATGATCAAATTCTTTAGTGTGCGAAGCTGCAAAGTAAATAAACCATTTACCGTTAATAAAATGTAATTCTGGAGCCCAAATAAGTTGGCTCATAGCGCCACTCCCATCAGGATGTTTTCTCCAAATGGTTCGTGGAGCGGCGTTTGCTAAACCATTTAAAGTTTTAGCTCGTCGAATTTCTATCAAGTTATAGGCAGGTACGGAGGCAGTAAAATAATAATAGCCGTCAGTATGCTTATATATATATGGATCTGCTCGTTGGACAATTAATGGATTGATATAATTTTGGGTCATCAAATAATAGCTCCTTTATAAAATGAAAGTTAATGTAAGAATTTATTAGTGAATTTCTTTGTAGAAAGACTAATGAATTATTACAAGAGCACTATAATTGTCGTTGGAAGCGCTGTCAATAGATTTGTTAATCTTTTTTTAAAAATCGTTGACAAATACAAGTTATATTAATAATAATATTAATTGAAAGCGCTTTTAATGAAAAGGCAGATGGTTTAGAAAAACCAATTTGTTAATGTAAAAAAATGAAAGGAAAGTAAAGATATGCAATTAGATATTTCAGAACAATCACTTAAAGTTTATGAAGCACTGGCGAGTTCTGTTCGCTTAAAAATAATTCGCTTATTATCGGATGAAAAAATGAGTGTAAAAGAAGTGGCTGAAAGTTTGAATTTGAGTAGTCCAATTGTTGCTAAGCATTTAAATAAATTGGAGGAAGCTGAAATTATTCAGACTAAGAGACTTGGCCATCGAAAAGTGTCCTCTCTAAAAGTTGACACGATCGATATTAAATTCCCTCAGCAAATTTATCCGAAATTTAGTGCGCATCGAACGGGCATACCAATTGGGCATTACACTGAATTTAATGTGAAACCTTCGTGTGGTTTAGCGGGGGAAGATGGATATATTGGAAATGTAGATAATCCAAAGTACTTTATGTTACCTGAGAGAATGAATGCTGGTATGATATGGTTCAATAATGGGTATGTTCAGTACCAAACTCCAAACTTTCTTGGATTTGATGAACATTTAGAGATGCTAGATATTTCAATGGAACTAGGGTCAGAATTTCCATTTTCGAATAATACATGGCCATCTGATATTACTTTTTCTGTTAATGGAAAGGAAATTGGCACTTGGCGTAGTCCAGGAGACTTTTCTGATGTTCGAGGAAAATACACTCCAGATTGGCTTCCAGACAACGTTAATCAGTATGGGATACTTAAAATTTTACGAATTACGGATCACGGTACTTATCTTGATGGACAACCATTTACTAATGTTTGTTTGAAAGATTTACCGATTAATAGTGACGTATGGACGATTAGATTTGAGGTCAAACCAGACGCGAAAAAATCTGGTGGCTGTACGATATTCGGTCAAGGTTTCGGAAATTACGATCAAAATATTGAGCTTTCAGCTTTTTATAGTTAAGAAAAAAGTTAATTTCTGAATAAAGTATTAACCAGTTATCCAAAATTTTTTTCTTATTTGGTGTGTATGTGTTGAATCTCATCTGCAAAGAGAATAGACCATGTTATGTTTGAAAGGAGTATTTTGTATAGAATTTAAATTGACTAAATCGAAGATAGTTGCGGAGGTCTAGGGTATGAAGTGCAGTAATGAATCATCTGGAGCGTATTTTATGATTGATAATAAGTCTTTTTATGCTAGCGTTGAAACATTACGACGAGGGCTAAACCCTGTATTTATACCCTTAGTGGTTATGTCAGAACAGGCTAATACCAATGGTGGGTTAATTCTAGTTACTTTTCCCAAAGCAAAAATAAAAGTGAATGTATCTAGACAGCGTGATCTAACTCAGGTAAAGGTTTAATTGTGGCCCTCCTCGGATGGACCTATATATACAGAAGAACCTAGAGGTTAACAATATATCCCGTTAATTCGTTAGCAATGAAGATTTATGGGCATACTCAATTGATGAATCTATTCTAGATCTTACTCATTCTTGGCAACTATTTGGTAATAGTCCTCTAGAAGTTGCTAAATAAACTGATTATGTCAAATGACACAGAAATCAAGGATTACTCAAACTTAAAAAATACGTAAAAACCCTGTAATATTAACTTGGTTACGATTAAAATGGTCTGCTTTATAAGTGGGCCTTTTTTTGTGACTTATATTAAACATGTATTGTATTGTAATACGCTGTTTATCGCTAAACGGGCATAAATATTTTGATATTACTAAGTGAATTAAGATATTTTGATTATTTTTATTATTTAATTTTAATAAATATAGAGTAATAAAACCTTATTATTTAAGCTTTTATTACATACTAAATAAATAATTTACTATTTTAATTAAAATATAATTAATTTTAAATTAAAAAACAATTGAATTTTAATTATTTTAGGCTTATTATAAACGTGTTGAAAGGAGGTGTTAGTAATGGTTAATGTAAAACTACGAGGAATTGCTGAAGGACGATTAGGAACAGGTAATATGGAGTGCACAGGAACCAATGTCCTTGAAATTGTCAAAGAAGTGTCATTTCAAGACGAAAATTTGAAACATAACCTGTTTGATGAATCCAAAAATATGCCCCGTCGGTTATGTAAGGTTTTAGTTAATGGGAAGATTGCTACATTAGACCAACCGGTTGATAGCAACGATGATGTGATGTTAGGAACAGTTTTCACTTGTGATGGCTAAAAGTTTAATCGATGATAATTTAAATAGAGATTGAGTATGTTTAATAGCGTATTCAATCTTTTATTTGTAAGGAGGGGTAAAATAATATGAAATTTGAAAATACGAGATATAACCGTCAATTAGAAATGCCACAAATTGGTGATGAAGGACAAAAGCTTTTAAATAATTTTAGTGTGGTTAGCGTAGGTGCGGGTGGGGTTAAATCCCCTTTGCTTTATTATCTAGCTGCCGCAGGTGTTGGAAAAATTAAAATAATCGATTTTGATAAAGTAGATTTAAGCAACCTAAATCGTCAAATTCTTTATAATATGGATGATATTGGAGAATATAAAGCAGTTGTTGCTACAAAAAAGCTGCAGCAGTTAAATCCAGAAATAAAAATTGAGAGTAGTATTAAAAAAGTGGACCCCGATAATATAGAGGAACTATTAGAAGGATATGATGTAATTCTAGAAGGTGGAGATGGCCCAGAGCAGAGGATGATGGTAAATAAATTTGCAGTAGAAAATGATATACCGATGGTACACGTTTCGGCACAATATGGCTATGGTTATGCATTCACACGTCTTAATCACTCAGATCCTTGTTTACATTGTGCTTTTCCAGATCTTCCTGAAAGTAGGAAAGGTCCAGTTGCTGTATTTGGTGTGGCAACTGGAATTGCAGGTGTAATGGGTGCGGGGGAAGTTATAAAGATTGCCTTACATAAAGGAGAGCTTGCAAGTGGCTATATGTTATCAAGTTCAG
>Cebus_capucinus_imitator_PRJNA485217_SSR024__coassemble_1680_pt1 | contig 6170 bp, 4 predicted proteins | sample Cebus_capucinus_imitator_PRJNA485217_SSR024__metabat2_low_PE_013 | metagenome-assembled genome bin Cebus_capucinus_imitator_PRJNA485217_SSR024
GGTTCCTCGTAGTGATAGCGGCTGGAATGACCGGCTTGTTCAATGAAGGGATGCAGTTAGTACTCGACGTGTTGATCAACATTCAAAGAACCGTTGATATCACTGATGTCATCACTAATGCTTGCGGAGTCATTGCTGGATATGTTCTATTTTTGATATTTGTTAAACCTCTGATGCAAAATCAATAAGAACTCATTAAAAACAATTTTAAAATAAAGGATTAGGGACATAACTCCCAATTTATAAAAAATCGACCAAATATTCGTTTTATAAATTCGAATATTTGGTCGATTTTTTATGTAACGATAATAGAGTTGAAAAATTAGCCATTCCCTTAGATAATTTTTCAAGATTTCCTGCCATCAAGGTAATTCCCAGCTCGTTTGTGACTTGTCTCGAACCACGAACTGATACTCGATTGAATCTCAAATGAACGAAGACTATTTTTGGTTCAATTTTTCTTTGTCAGAAAATATCAGCACCTTCGGTACTTGAAAGCTTATTTTTAATTATTTGTTTTTGTCGTTCTCAATTCGGATTGATAGAAATCCGTTTAGGATTCCCTTTTGGAGTAGTTGAACAGTTATATGTTTCAGGCGTTTGAGCTTCTTCAGCAATGTAATATCTGAATTTGCGTTCAAATCTATATATGTCTTTACGTATTCCAAAGCTATCAAAGTAGTATTTGATTCCATGTTGGTCCATATAGGTATCTATTCTAGGATCATAATCCCAATTTTGTATTTTTGTCTGATTATTTTTATATTTACGAGTCTGTTCTTTTCATACTTCGTATATGGAATTAACACTTGTTTACTAGGTGATTCGATAAAAGTGTAACTAGGTTCACTTCCATATCCTGCATCAGCCACAATATTTTCAAACGGAGTTTGATCAAAATCTATTTTTTCAAAAATTGCTGTAAGACTCTTTGTTCAGTTGGTCGTTGATATATCCCATAGTATAGAGTGAATCGCTTCTGAGTTGCAATTTGTAAATTATACTCCGGTTTAAGTTGATCATTTAACATCGAATCTTCCTTCATGCACATGAAAGTTGCGTCTGGATCAGTTTTAGAAAAACTGTTGCAATCATCGGAGGCGTTGTTATTATACTGATAAGTTCGCTTACGTTTAGGGAAGTCTTTTTCAATAAGATGTTGATAATGCTTTAACTTTCTCATTTTCTATTTTCTGATTAAGTTTACCAATTTCATGAGTAATATTTTCATCAATGATTTCCAAACGAGTAATTGTATCTTCTTCTCGAATCACCGTATCAACCTGATTTTGGATAAGCTTTTCATCAAACTGTTGCTCATACTTTTCGGAAGATTTACGCCATACAAAGCTATATTTATTACTATTAGCATTAATTTTAGTTCCATCGATAAACACTTTATTATCTATCATAGCGTTGTCGACTAATAATTGACGGAAACAAACAAAGGCCTTCTGAATTAACTTTGTCATCTGTAGTGATGTTCTAAACCGATTAATAGTTCTGTAACTAGGAACGCCATCGGCGTCACCAATCAACCACATCATCGCAATATTTTCTTCGATCATCTGTTGGATTTTTCTTCCAGAACATGCTTTACGAATGTATGCGCAAAGTAGGATTTTTAACATCATTGCTGGTAAGTATTTGAGGTCTCCCAGTTAGCGAAGTTTCTCCATACAGTTCTGTATCAGGGATTATATCAATAAACACACTGATTAAACAATCAATGTGATTTTTTGATAAAAGATATTCCGTTGTTAGTGCCAAAACAACCTCATTATTGTTGTACTGTTCATACATAAAGACCACTTTTTTTCTGTTTTTGTTTTTTGCGATTTAAGGATATCAAAGCTGTGGGCTTTGTGTTACATAAAAATAAGCTCCCCGAGAATTTTTCTCGAAGAGCTTATTTTTTTAGGCCTTGGGTTTTATCCCAGTTCCTTTTAATTATGGCTCTACGATAACTAATGTTGATAAACAATAAAAAATTGTCTGTCGACACTTTTTTACGCAAAAAGGACATATCCTCATCCTTAGTGATACAATCGTGTCAACTAAAACCCAATTGAAAGGCAGATGATAATATATCCCATACTGCCGTTATACAAGATAATGTCCTCAAAAGTAATGCCTATATTGAAATTTTAAGGGTACTAGAAGAATCTAAAGTATTTCGTATTATTTATAAGTTAACTATCGGTTAACTACTTGTAGCTATTGTCTTCAACACAGCATGGTAAAGAATGATTTTAAAACAGTACATATCCACGACGTTCCATTCAATAATCAACCCGTTATTATTCAATTAGCTAACGATTCTCCGGTAGAAGATATTGCTTAAGATTTAAATTTATCTCCCAACATAATCAATAGACAAGTCATCAATATTCATAATAAATTTATTCATCCATCTGGAACTTTATCTAAACATTTATCATTTAATGAAGTGCACACTACCAAATGAGTTTTTAAGCTATAAATGCCGAAAATGGAGATATTATTTCTTTATTACCAAATCGTATTTCTAAAAATATTATTGATTACTTCGAACGATGCTATAGCTTATCCAGCCGTAAGGTTGTTAAATCAGTTGTTCTTGACTTCAATTCTAGTTATCACATTTTTATTAAACGACTTTTCCCTAATGCTCAAATCATTGCCGATCGATTCCATCTTACTTCAAATGTTAAATCGTGTAACCACACAAGTTAGAATCGCTACTATGCGTCAATTCCTATGGAACTCTAGAGAATATCACCTTTTAAAATACTATTGGCGTTTATATTTAAAACCATTCAATCAGCTAGAATCGAAAAATCCTACTTGAAAATTACATTAAAAAGATCGTTTAACCTCTGAACAAGTTGTTTCCGAGGGTATTAGTACTAATTCGGATTTTCCTGAAGTCTACTTTGTTGTTCAATCCATTGCTGATCTTAAATGAATTGATTTTCTTCAATTATCCTCATCAACATTTGTTAATGAAGACCCTTGTTTTTTTCATGCATATATTTATTTCTTTAGTTTTGATAAAAATTCCATCGCCTTAGGAAATTTAAAGTTACCAAAAAAAATTAATCTTTCTCGATTACTTAATGTTTTTTTTATTACTCTATAAGCGTTTACAACTATCTTTTTATTTGCTTCAATATTATTAACCGAAAAATCATATATACACATCAATCTAATATATTTAGATCCTTCAACAGCTATTCTCTTGTGCAAAAAATTTTTTTCTATATCATAATCGTCTGGAAGTATATCAATAACTTTCTTGATAGCTGACAAGTCCGTAATCCTTTTTCTAAGAGTAGCAGCATCCAATTGGTTACTTACGCTATTTTCTCGGTACACATAATTATATGTACTTCCGGTAATTAATGTACTTTTACGAGTTAATAATGCGTATTGAATATTAAAAACTAAATCTTCACCATAATCTAGACTTTCATCAAATTGAATACCATTGTCATGTAAAATCTTCAATTTATAAATCTTGTTCCATGGAAAGCTATATACTATGCCAGTTTTTAAAATTTGATCGATTAATTCTTTACTATCAAAAGTTATATCTTTATCATATTTAAATTCAGTTTCAATTCCATTTTGAGTAACATTCTTCCTCCCGGAAATCGCCAGTTCTGACTGTGATAAACCATTAACCATTTTTTCTATATGATCTTTATCAAGATAATCATCACCATCTACAAATGTTATGTACTCGCCTCGAGCGTTTCGCATACCATTGTTTCGAGCAGACGAGACTCCCGAATTTTTCTGATAAACATACTTAAATCTATCGTCAATCTCAATAAATTCATCACATATTTTTTTAGAATTATCTTTTGAACCATCATCAACCAACAACACTTCAATATCTTTATAACTTTGATTTTTAACAGAGTTTAAACAACTCTCCAAAAAATCTTCTACATTATAGATTGGTATAACAATGGATACTAATTTATTCATCTTATTTATCCTTTAAAATTAATGTCTAGTTCCTTTTAAAAATTTTATCGTAACTTTCATGAATGGAACTTTCAAAATTAAACATAGCCCTATATAAACACATGCTCCAACTAAAACTTCCATCATCAGTATCACAAAATTCATATCCAACAAATTGTTGATATATCTTACGGTTAAGAACATAGAAAAACCAGCTAATAAATATTTCCAAAAACCATTAAATAGTTTAACTATATTAATTTGTTTCCTAATAAAAAATAGTTGTAATCCTGTAGATGTTATCTCTGAAGCAACCGTTGCAATAGTTGCCCCCGTAACCCCCATAGTATAAATAAGTGGAACATTAAGTACCAGATTAACAACGGCACTAGCACTTACAGCGTACGTATATTTTCTAATTTGATTAGTTGGAATTAAATATTGATTTCCAAGCATAACTCCCCAGCCAATCAAGAAAATAACAATTGATTCTATCATCATTAACCGACCGGTTACCGAAAATTCACTACCCATAAACCAGATAGCAAATTTTGGTGCGATCGCCGCTAAACCAAAAGATAATGGTATTGAGATAAAATTAATGAAGTCACCTGAAGTATACATATATTCATGTAATTTTTTGTAATCCTTATTCGCAAAAATACTAGCCATTCTTGGTAACATAACTGTTCCTATTGAGGTAACTACAGCCAACACGATTTTTACAATTCGATCAGAATATTCAAAATATCCAGCACTTTGTACTCCACTAATACTTCCCAACATGGTCTTATTTAAAACCAGATAAATTTGAATCGCTATTTGTGGAATAAACAACGAAATTGATGGTCTTATATGCTTTACTAAGCTAAGTTGTTTAAAAATAGGCTTTCCTACATATTTTTTCAAATATCCCCATAAGGATAAATTTCCAAATAAAAGAGATAAACTTAGTATCAATATATATATACCAATATCGTCAATGCTTTTAACCATGGTAAAAATACATACTAGAGATACTATCTTCACCAAAAAGTTTCTCACAACTGTTATTTTAAAGTTTTCTAGCCCCATAAAAAACCAAGATATATCAAACGCCGCAGCAATGATTTGAAATGATTGAGCAATAAAATATGAATGATATTGTGTTGTCATATTCAAATAAATCAAAAATATAGCATATGAAATAAAAATTGTAATAAACCTTAAAATAGATATTTCCCAGAAAGTTCTGCTTAATTCTTTTTTATCATCTCTACAATAGGCAATTTGCCGATTTCCATATGTGCTAATCCCAATGCTTCCGAATAATATAAAATATTGAATAATAGAATTAGTATACGCATTAATTCCTACGCCTTCACTTCCTAGTACTCTAGATATATATGGTGTAGTTACTAAAGGAACTAATAAAATAAACACTTGATACGTCATATTAAAAAGGAAGTTTTTTACTATTTTCATTATATTTTACAATTCCTTTTCTAGGGGCTATTTCTCGAATTCATGTTCAACAGTTTGTAGTGCTGCCATGATTGTTTGATCCATGTTGTAATAACGATATTGACCTAAGCGACCACCAAATAACACGCTAGGTGCTTTAGCTTGAGCCAACTCAACATATTTTGTATAAAGTTCTTTATTGCGCTTATTGTTAATTGGATAGTAAGGTTCATCGCCACGCTTCCAAGTCTTTGGATATTCATGAGTAACAACTGTCTTGTCCTTATTACCTTTACCAAATTCAAAATGCTTATGTTCAATCACACGTGTATATGGTGTTTCAGCATCTGTATAGTTGATAACGGCATTTCCTTGATAATCATCAACATCTTTTACTTCTGTTTCAAAGCGAAGACTACGATATTCGAGTTCACCCAATTCATAATCAAAGAATTGATCAATCATACCAGTAAAGATAATTTTTGCTCCTGAATTGATGTATTCTTCTTTATGGTCAAAGAAATCAACACCAGTTTCAACTTCAATTAGTTCGTGGTCTAACATCTTTTCAATAATTTGAGTATATCCACCTACTGGAATACCTTGATATGGATCATTGAAGTAGTTGTTGTCGTATGTAAAACGTACTGGTAAACGACGGATAATGAATGAAGGTAAATCAGTTGCAGCTTGCCCCCATTGCTTTTCTGTATAACCCTTAACTAATTTTTGATAAACATCAGGACCAACTAAAGAAATTGCTTGTTCTTCTA
>Cebus_capucinus_imitator_PRJNA485217_SSR024__coassemble_2218_pt1 | contig 4392 bp, 3 predicted proteins | sample Cebus_capucinus_imitator_PRJNA485217_SSR024__metabat2_low_PE_013 | metagenome-assembled genome bin Cebus_capucinus_imitator_PRJNA485217_SSR024
TAAAAAACATGCAACCGTTGATTATGTTTTTACTCATTCTCCTTACAAACTTTATCAATTTCATCGATTAGTATTAGCTGAGATGCAGTCACGAGGTTATCATCCTAACCCTAAATGGTTTGAACCAACTTTCCGTGGTTTCCATTGTCCGCCTTATTTAGCATTATGTGCTTGCCCACTAACTTCCCCAATCTATCCAGAACATGATCAACAGTATTTGGTGGAATGTTTGGAAAATTTAGAGTCTAAAGGGGTTCAGATTTAATAATAAAAAAGCTAATCATATACCAATAATATATATGTTAGTAATATTTAGTTGAAAACACACACTTCATTTTTTGATACTTTTCCTTCTTATTTAATCTAAATATACGTAAAATATGCTTGTATAATCTAATATTCAAATGTTTTATATAAAGATTCTAAAAAATAATAAGTATTTATTATCGGTCAAAATAACCTGCAAAAAGTGAATATCTTACTTGGAAAATTTAACCAAATTAATACCATTTTTAATTTTTTCAAAATGAACTATTAGTCAATTCAATAATTGTAGACTAATTTATTTTTTCAATAAATATCTACTGACATAAACGACAGATTTAATAACGTCCGTGAGACCTCGCTACCAACATAATAAGTAGGTAACTAAAAAAGAACTTACAAGCAGTTGTACGTGTTCACTATTTAGCAACAGTCTTCTTACTGACACTGAGGGTACTTATGTAATGTTCATTTACTCAAAAAATTCAATTATTTTTTTAGTTGGTATGCAATCGCTTTATTTGATTATAAATTTCGATTACCGGATGGGATGATGAATCAAACTTTATTATTCTAAGTTTTTCCACACTTAGAATCTAAACCTCTCTGTAAATGCAAATTAGTATTAAAGACATAATAAAACCCCTAACATTGAACCAAAGTCCAATATTAGGGGGTGCTCTATTCATATGGCGCCTAAATCAATTTTTATTTTAGTATAAAAATATCAATAAATTTTAATGTGCTTTTTTAAATAAAATTCACATTTTATACTAAGTTTATATTTCAATAAACTCTTCATTTTTAGTAATAACATATCGCGTGATTAAAGCAGACTAGTAAGCAACTGTCCAAAATCAATGATACTACTTCGTATCTTTTCCAAACCGCGTACCTTTAATCGTGAAGTAGGGCCAGACACACTAGCGGAAGCAATCAATTTATTATTTTGATATATTGGAACGGCAATACAAGAAAGCCCATATTCATATTCTTCATTATCGTAAGCAATATGCTTGATCCCGATTTCTCTGATTTCTTGCTTTAACTCTTTTATATCAACAATCGTATTAACTGTTCTCTTTTGTAACTGTGTTTTTTCGAAATAAACGGTTAGTTGCTCATTTGAAAAATCGCTTAAAAATATTTTTCCAGAACTACTGCAATATAGTGGTGCAACGGGCAGTAAATTTACTTGTAAACTAAATTTTTCACCTTGTTCAGCGTGTAAATATAAAACCTGATTATTGTATAGTATAGATAAATTGATATTTTCTTTTGTCTCTTTTGCAAATCTTTCCATATAGGGTGTAGCAATTTGTATGAGGCTATTTTGCTTTTCTACATTTTTACTAAATGCTATTAATTGTGGCCCTATAGCGTATTGTTGATGTGTATCCTTGTCCACAGCTCCAACGTATTCTAATGTATTAAGAAGCCTAAAGACCGTAGTCTTTGGTAAGTTAGTAGAATGTGCTAAATCACTTATCCCTATTGACTCATTGGAATTAGCAATAACATTTAATATCTTAAAAACGTGTAGAACCGTTTTATTTAACTTATCATTTTCTGTCATAAGCAACAATCTCCTTAATCGGTAGTATAACGAAAGAAGAATACAATTAAAAGCCCTTGTTCTGTTAAATGGAAAATCTCTCACGATTTTAATTAACTATATTTTTGCTTTTTCCCCCATTTATTATGGTTTTTGCATCATTTAAGGCAATTTCAATACTATTTTTGATTGCGAGCTCTGTAAAAAAAGCGACATGGGGAGTTATTAATACATTAGGAAGTTTTCGTAACTTTTCGTATTCAATAGGCGGAGTCACAACATTTTCTTTTCCAAAAAATTCAAATTCATTAGACAATGTATCCACCCCAGCAGCAGCTATTTCTCCTTTTTCGAGTGCTGCAATTAACGCATTCGTTTCAACTAACTCACCACGGGCCATATTAATTAAAATGCTATTCCGTTTCATCTTTTTTAAGACCTGCGCATTAATAATATTTTTAGTAGTTGGTAATAAGGGTGTATGTAACGAAATAATATCAGAATTTTCTACTAATGTATCAAAGTCGACATAAGTTGTAAAAGGTTCTAATGAAGCATCATAAAACGGATCATATGTCAAAACATTTGCTCCTAATGCTTTATAAATTTGAGCTGTTGCTCCACCAATATGCCCTGCTCCAACTAAACCAACTGTACAGTTAAATAACTCTGTACTCATCGTTGTTTCATCAAATTTAAAGTTTCCTTGAGCCATTCGATTTCTGTAAATACCTATCTTTCTTAGTAAATACATTGCTTGAGTAATTCCCATTTCTGCAATAGCCCGTGGTGAATATACGCTAACGTTCGTCAACGTAATTCCATGCATACGTGCTGATTGTATATCTTGATTATCAACACCTACTTGTCTTATTGCAAGTTGCTTAATTCCAAAATTCTTAAAGGCTGCATAGACGGAGCTATCTACAGGTGTAATACCTTCCGAAGAAACTCCATCAAAACCCTTTGCTAGATTTACATTGTCCCTACTTAATTCTTCACGGACCGTTTTTACTTCAACGTTATTTTTTTGTGCCCATTCCATAATAAAATGCTTCTCTAAGGGAGCAACAGCATAACATATAATCTTCATTATAAATCCTCCAGTTTATTTATTTAAGTCAACTTTCCAATCATTTTCATTGTATAATTTAGGGTATTTTTTAAACACAAAATATGTAATGATTGAATACGCAATTGGTAATATGAAATAAATTAAGGCTAAATTTATTACGTTAAAAATTATGCTTCCATTCATATATGTAAAAGAGTTGATTGGTCCTACTGGTTGCCCGAAGCCGGCATAAGCAGGAGCAGCTTTAATGTAGAAAAACGAGTCTGTAAAACCAGTTAGAGCTCCTACCACTGCAATAGGTAATAACATCCTTGGGTGCTTAACGAAATTTGCAAGCATCATCTTTACTGATCCCCAAAACATTGCAAATGAAACACCTTTTCCATTAACTTTATAGGTAGCAACCGCTACCATCATAAAACAAGAAGTAACTCCTACAGAGGCTGCGCCTCCTGCAATTCCACTGATACCAATTGCATAAGCTAATCCTACAGTTGATAAAGGTGTTGCTATGATAATAGCAAAAGACATCGCAATTAACGTACATAATAACATCGGTTGTAATGTGGTGAACAAATTCAAAATTTTCCCGATCCCCATTGATATCATATGGACGTAACCGTAAGTCCACATTCCTAAACTCCCAATAACAGAGCCACATAAAATTGGTTCCCAAATAATTGAAAAGCTCCCTACAAAAGGTCTAACAATAAAAATTAAAGCAATTGATATCGAAATAACTAGTATTGTATTGATTAAATCCCCCATACCAACTAAGGACCAAACACCATTTGAATATACGATTGCTCCACTCCCAGCAAGAGCGGCCAAGGATACACTTGTCTTCTCGATCATAGTAAATTCAAACTGATCTGCTGCTAAAATTGCAGCTGCCACAGGTACTACGTATGTCCCTATATTGGTTGCTGAATTAACAACAGACCAAAAATCATTAAATTTAACTAATCCACTAATGAAGGGAGATATAATTGCACCCGGAGTTACTGCTACAACTATTGCCATCGCAACACCCGATAAAAGCTTGTTCCAAAACTCGCTAGCTTTATATGCTTTTAGCTCATTCATTATCTAAACCTCCTAATCTATTTATAAATGGAACACCGTTCCATTTATAAATAGATTATAGAACGTATTGTTAACGCTTTCAAGTACTGATTAAGATTTATTGTTAATTTAGATTAAGTGGTCGCAGCCTATCAATCATGGACTACTTTCACCACCAACATCATATAACGAGCTGATATTCATTTTTTAAATATCACAACCTAGTCCCTTCTAAACTTGCAAATATGATAGTGTACAGAAGTTCTCCCCCCTCATATACTTTAGTTTGTTAAATCAAACTTACTAAAAATATTTGGAGGTAAAGTTATGACTGTTGATGTTACGAAAGAAATGCAATTTAGTGATGCTTTTGCATATATTGATGATGGTGTAGAACATGGTGTCCTTAGCCCATTTGAAACCAAAGAATTAA
>Cebus_capucinus_imitator_PRJNA485217_SSR024__coassemble_2298_pt1 | contig 4232 bp, 5 predicted proteins | sample Cebus_capucinus_imitator_PRJNA485217_SSR024__metabat2_low_PE_013 | metagenome-assembled genome bin Cebus_capucinus_imitator_PRJNA485217_SSR024
TGTCGTTATACGTGCACATTAGTTGTTTGATTGAAAGATTGATTAGAAATGAACCAATTACAACTTATGATTTATCTATGATTGACGACACTAATGCAAAACAAACTTTTAAATGGATAAAAGAAGCTTTTAGTGTGATTGAAAAGATTTATAGTGTCGAAATACCAGAATCTGAATATGGATATATTTTTGATATTATCCGTGCTAATGCTTGATAGTACACAGTTTTAATAGTTTTAAAGAAGCGTGCCCGTTTTTTGGGCACGCTTTTTGCTTTATATAGGTGGAGGCAGGAAATATGGAAAGGAAAATTATTGTTGCATCACACGGAAGAATGGCTTCGGGAATTAAAAATTCCCTCGAAATTATTTACGGAGAAAGTAAAGTAGTTGAATCTTTGGATTGTTATGTTGAAGATGATTTTGATTTAAACGAAGCTATTTCTAGGTTACTAGAACGATATAAGAATTATGAATTAATTATTGTTACAGATGTGTTTGGAGGGAGTGTTAACAATGAATTTTTAAAGTACGTTGGAAGACCTAATTTTTATTTGATTACAGGACTGAATTTACCGTTATTGATTGAATTAGTTAATAAAATTCAATTTTTATCAGAAGAAAAAACGACAAATATTGTTTGGAAGGCATTAAGTAATACAAAATATTCAGTTAAATTTTGTAATGATGAAATAAAAAAGAGTGCTATGGATGATGAATTTTGAAAGGAGATTCTAAGTTATGATAAAAATGATGCGAGTTGACCATAGATTGTTACACGGACAAGTGGCTTTCTCGTGGACTTCAACTCTTTCTGCAAACTGTATTTTAATCGCGGATGATGAGACAGCAGTTAACGAATTAAAAAAAACTACCATGAAACTTGCTAAACCCAATGGAGTGAAGTTAGTAATAAAGTCTATAAAAGATTCTATTGAAGCATTGAATAAAGGTGTGACAGACAAGTACAAACTTTTCATTGTAGTCTCTTCCATTGAAGATGCAAATAAAATTATTCGAGGATATCCGAGCATCAAAAATTTAAATATAGGAAGTACCCTTCCAAGAGAAGATAAAACTAATATTTCAAAAACAATTGTAATAGATAAAAAAGAAAAAAATATTCTGAAAGGTCTAATTGGAGATGGGGTTAATATAAATATTCAAATGGTTCCATCAGATACTAAGTTAAATGTGAAAAATCTAATATAGAAAGGTGGAATAAAATATGATACTTAAAGCTTTCTTATTAGCTCTTATTGCTTTTTTAGGAAAAATGGATTTGGCTACTGGAACTAATCAACTCCAGAGACCAATAGTTTTGGGTCCGATTGTAGGGATAGTTATGGGAAATCTTCAAATGGGAGTGGTTATCGGGGCTACGTTGGAACTTGCATTTTTGGGATCATATTCAGTAGGAGCTTTTATCCCCCCAGATGTAATTGTTGGTGGAGTATTGGGGACTGCGTTTGCAATCCAAACAGGTAAAGGTCCGGCGGTAGCATTCGCAATGGCATTTCCAATTGCTTTATTGGCTTTGGTTTTTGACAATATAATGTTTGCCTTAATTAGACCAATGATGGGGAAGATGGCTGATAAATATGCAAGTAGCGGGAATATAAGAGCAGTTAATACTATTCACATAGTTGCCGGAATATTAATGTGCTTAATGTTAAGTTGTATTGTATTTATTGGTTTTATTCTAGGTGGGGAACAAGTTAAAAATATTGTAGATACAATACCTAAACAGATTATCGATGGACTTTCCATTGCTACTGGTTTATTACCTGGAATTGGATTTGCTATGTTGGCTCAAATGATTATGAATAAGCAAGTAATGCCGTTTTTCTTTCTTGGTTTTTTACTGGCAGCTTATTTTAAAGTTCCTGTAATTGGAATAGCTCTTTTAGGAGTAATTTTAGTAACGGTTCTAGTACAGTTTGTTAGTAAGGAGAAAAATTCAACATTGGAAGGAGGCGAAGACGATGAGTTTTGAGGGAAGGAAGTTAAATAAAAAGGACCTACGTAAATTATTTTGGAGATCTTTACCCATGGAATTTTCTTGGCACTATGAAAGGCAAATGCATATGGGGTTTGAATTTATGATTTCACCAGGATTGAAAAAGATTTATCAGAACAATCCCGATGGTTTAAAAAAAGCTGTTAAAAGAAATTTAGAATTTTTTAATTGTACTTCACATATAACACCCTTTATTGGAGGAGTTACACTTGCAATGGAAGAGGAAAACTCTAAGCAAGAAAATTTTGATGAATCTTCTATTAGTGCAATAAAAGTTGCCATGATGGGACCACTAAGTGGGTTGGGTGATTCTATAATCTTGGGAACGTTAAGAGTTCTTGCAGTAGGAATTGGGGCTTCCCTGGCAATAAAAGGTAGCGTATTAGGGGCAATATTATTTTTCGGTATTTTTAATATACCTACGTTTATTTTACGCTATTACACTGCAATGAAAGGATATGAATTAGGAGCTAATTATATTACAAAAATTCAAGAATCAGGTGCTATGAAGTGGTTTATGTTAGGTGCAGGAATACTTGGAGTAATGGTGATAGGGGGGATGATTGACAATTTAGTAGTAGCAGATACTGCACTAAAAATTGGCTCTGGAAGTGGAGCGACAAATATGCAGACAGTATTAGATGGTATTTTACCAGGAATGCTACCATTAGGAATAACAGGAATATATTATTACTTATTAAATAAAAAAGTGAATGTACTTTGGTTAATCATCGGTACTGCTATTTTTGGAATTATTTGCGCACAATTTGGAATTTTAAAAACTAATTGAAATCTATATTAAAGGAGAAACATAATGCTTAAATTTAATGAAGAACAATACAAGAAAGACTTAACAGCTCAAGTTGAGGCAATTAGTGAGGGAAAGAAAGTAGCTGATCAGATTAGTAAAGAAGGTTATGACAATATTTTCTTTGTAGGTGTTGGAGGAACTTATTCTATGATGATGAATTTTGTAACTCTCGCTAAGGAATATACAAAAATACCGGTGTATTTAGAACAGGCTGGGGAATTAATTTTAACGGATAATCCGCATCTTACTAGAAAATCGTTAGTAATCACAGGTTCCAAGTCAGGTGATACTAAAGAAATTGTTGCTATTGAAAAATGGTTAATCAAAAAAGGAATCCGTATTGCAGCAATGGTTATAAGTAAAGACTCTCCAGTGGGCGAATTGTGTAATTGGCAAATCCCTTTGCAAGTGTTTAAGGGTGTAGAGTTTGAATATTTAAGCATGTTTGGAGTTTTTTACGGTTTGTTGGATAATAATGGAGATTTTCCAGATTTTGATAAATTCTATAAACAAATTAAAGAAAATATGGTAAATGGAATTATAAATTTACATAAAAAATTCGATGATCGAGCAGAAGAAATTGCGAAGAAATATTTCAACACTGACTATCAAATGTGGATTGGAAGTGGTGAATTATGGGGAGAGGTTTACCTATACACAATGTGTATTTTAGAAGAGATGCAATGGCTTAAAACAAAAGCAGTTAGTTCTTCTGAATTTTTCCATGGAACCTTAGAGTTAGTGGAAAAAGATACGCCGGTCTTTTTAATGAAAGGGGTAGGAAAATATCGGCCTTTGGATGAACGAGTTGAAACATTTTTACGTAAAGAAAGTGATAATTTGACTGTATTTGATATTAAAGATTATATGATTGACGGCTTCGAGGAAAAATATCAGTCTATTATTTCACCAATTATAAGTACAATTATTCTAAATGGACGTCTAGCCAAACATTTAGAAAAACATTCAGGACATGACTTGGATGTTCGGAGATATTATCGCCAGTTTGAGTACTAAAGTTATACAAGTATGATAAAGTTGGAGTGCTCTTAATATTATATACAATTTAGTGGATGATAAATGTTTTTATTTGTCATCCACTTTACTTTTAAATTGTGTATTCATATTTTAGTATTAAAATTGATTTGTTACTTTGAAAACTAGATATTCCAAGTTGCTGAACCTTTTTTGTTAAACAAAGTATATCCTACCTAAAATTCGCTAAAGTGAATTTATAGCTAAATAATCACTAAGATAATCTTATTTGTTGTCGCCAATTCCAATATTTAATGATAAAGTTTTACATGAGTGCTATCACGATTGTGTGCCAGTCGAGGTACATTAATAAAAAAATGAATTTATGCACAATTAAATAATTCAAAGGAGGCAGCTCATGGCAGCC
>Cebus_capucinus_imitator_PRJNA485217_SSR024__coassemble_36_pt1 | contig 2515 bp, 2 predicted proteins | sample Cebus_capucinus_imitator_PRJNA485217_SSR024__metabat2_low_PE_013 | metagenome-assembled genome bin Cebus_capucinus_imitator_PRJNA485217_SSR024
TAATGGGTCATCTAGTGTATAAACACTTAAAAGCTGCGTCTTAATTTCCTTAATCGTCGCCAAGGTCTTCAAACTCCTCTACAAAGTCTAAAGTGAAACGACCCAGTTTTCCTTTACGTGCGTCTAACAAGATTCGCTGACTAGCACGATCGTAGTCGTCACGCATCCCTAATTTTTGAGTAATTAGTAGTAACAATTCAGGTAATTCCATTTCTAAATCGTCTTCTGTCAAATGATAACGTTCCATCAAACCTTCGCGATAATGGTTGATGAATATATTTAGACCATAGATTACAACATCGTCGTTAGCGAATAAATTATCTTTAATCGCTCCAGTAAAAGCCAATTTATTTCCTACGTTTTGGTCTTCAAATTTAGGCCATAAAATTCCGGGAGTATCTAAAAGATATAGTCCGCGACGTGAACGCAACCATTGTTGTTTTTTCGTTACCCCAGGGCGGTCACCTGTAATCGCCACCTTCTTATTAACTAAGTGGTTAAGCAACGTAGATTTACCAACGTTGGGGATTCCAATACACATAGACCGAATTTCAGCATTCTTAATTCCACGATCAGCCTTGTTAGCTAGCTTGTCGGCTAAAATTTCTTGCGTTTTCTTCAAAATGATATTTTCAGTTGAGGGCTCTTTAGAATTCAATGCGATAGCATATTCGTTCCGTGATTTATAATAATCTAACCATTTTTTAGTCTCCTTAGGATCTGCTAAATCAGCCTTCGTTAAGATTAAAAGATGAGGTTTACTTTTAATAACATCTTCAATCATTGGATTTCGTGACGACACTGGGATCCGTGCGTCTACTAGTTCAAATACGATATCAACTAGTTTTAATTTTTCTTCGACCTGACGAATTGCCTTCGCCATATGGCCAGGGTACCATTGGATAATTGCCATGTTTGTTTAACTCCTATTTCGTTGGGCTTTTTATGCCATTTTTTTGATTGATTAGACTAGTTTAATATTAACTAGTAATCTCTATTTTAGCATTATTTACAGTAATTTGGTTTCCGATAAATAATCCGTTAAAAATAATCGTAATAAAAAGCCTTTATCGTCCGTAAAAATTGAAGACGGATTATAGAGGCTCCTTTAGTTTGATAAGTTTTAAGATGATTATAGTTTTTGATTAATTACTGTTAAACAGAAAGTTTCCAACTAAGAAATAAATACCCTATCATGATAAGTAGCGATCCAAATGAAACAATCATCACAACCAAAATTGTTAAATCTGCACCTCTAGAGGCATAGTCCTCGACAATACTGAGAGGAATAACAAATACACAGGTGTTTAATATAATACATTGAAAAGCACGAACAAATTTTAGTAAAACTCATCTTTCTACTTACTCTACGAAATAAAAATGCGTATATGTAATGAAATAAAGCAATTAGTATTAATGATGTAACTATTATTACTAAGTTCATAAAATTTGCTCCCTTGTTGTGAGTTACAAAATAACTACGCATATTATACATCTGTTATGTACCTAGATATAATCTAGTTTAAATTAGTGTGTGTAGAAAAATTGTAAACTAACTATAAAACTCAAAAAATTTTAGATTTAAAGTAAAAAAGAAAAACAATTCGTAAATGAATTGTTTTTCTTCAATTGTCTTCATCAATATTTATTGACTTAGCTGTCATATTAACCGTTAACATTCAAAAAATTATTCGTAGTCTTTTCTAATTTAGTACATACTATCATTTAAATTAAAATACGTATTATTATTCCTAACCTTATTAAGAACAATTTCTTTATATTTTATATAATTAACGTGGTGAAGATCAAATTCAGGTATTATTTCATACAAATCATTATTTTCTATTAATTCTTTTTCTAATAAACATTCAATATTTTCTCTACATCTATCGACAATTTCAGAATCATTAGACTCTATCAATATTACAGAAATATTGAAAATATTATACGCATTTTTACTATTCAATTCTAAATTAAAAAAACTCGATTTCAAAGCACTACCTAGCTTGTCTATCTTTATCTTTTTGGGATTTTGAAGATATCTTATGTAAACACTTTCCCAAGTTATTACATGTTTTTTCTCATTCAGTATGTCCATATCATCAATGGATATTATCTCATATTTACTAGGTTTTTTTATAAATTCACAAATATTTTTAACAGATGGTCGTAGATATTTTATCGCAAATTCATTATATTCATTATCCCAAATATTAATTCCAAAAAAATTTCCGATTAATTTTTTTGTTAAGCAACGTAATATATCTACATCTATAAAACTTTCTGAAATATTAAAAAAAGGAGCTAAAGGTCAGTTGACTACAGGTTGAAATACAACTCTACCATGTGCTATAGCATTTCTACATTTTATTGCTACTCCAACAAAGTCAAATTCCTCTTCCGAGGTTATTCCTTCTTTTGAAAGTAGATATTTAATTTTAGTACTAAAATTTGGGCTATTCGCACCTAAACTCTGGACAATAATCTTCGTATTATCGTCAACATATAAATCACT
>Cebus_capucinus_imitator_PRJNA485217_SSR024__coassemble_4064_pt1 | contig 2314 bp, 2 predicted proteins | sample Cebus_capucinus_imitator_PRJNA485217_SSR024__metabat2_low_PE_013 | metagenome-assembled genome bin Cebus_capucinus_imitator_PRJNA485217_SSR024
TTTAGTACTTTTATTCATTAATAACGCTCCTTATCTTTAGCCAACTTGCTAAAAAACATTATCCGTTAATGGTAACTTTCTCTCATTATAATATCAATTTTTGAGTTAAAAGTGGTATGATAAACGTGAAAACGGGTCCGTAGCTCAGTTGGGAGAGCACCTGCTTCGCATGTAGGGGGTCGACGGTTCAAGTCCGTTCGGATCCATTGATTGAGTGACATAACTGTTCAAAGAGTATCAAAATACTAGCAATACGGTATTTCATTTAAATTGTATCGCCATTAATGTTTACTATTTTAGTTTAAGGGGGAGCCAAAAATAAAATTTAATTTGAGGAAGCGTGTCTTAAACTAAGAATAGAGTAACAATCAAAAGACTATCGAAAAAATATAGCAATCTTAAATGTTAGACCAGAAATCTAACTAATAAGGTCACTATATAAAATCGTAGTCTTTTTTGTTTGTATAATCTCTTAAAAATCGATTTTTAACTAAACTGTCACAACCCTAATGTGACACTAGTATTTACAGCCGTCTCAATAAGTCCCACACGAAACAATAGGGTACACTCTATTGTTACGCTTGAAAATTTTAAATTAAAAATCTCATTACATACAATACGCCAACACAAATTATTATCAGATAATATCAGACTTTTTTATTACCAGAGACCAAATAGAGGTAAAAATTGACGATATATATAATAGTTGCAACAAAAACATTATCAAAATAGGAACTGATTGTTCCCTTCAACATAAGGGGTCATACAAAGATTCATTAAGATACCTATAATGACTTCTATCAATAACCAATTGTGAATAAAATGATTTATAATCTTTCTGATCGATATAAGAAATCCCAGAGTAATGCGCACGCAACCACACTTCCAAAAGTAGACCAATTCACATTTTTTTGAAACACCACAATCGCTACTGACATTACTACTAAATTAACTTTCAAAGGATTCAATTTTCTGCGTAATGCTTCTACACTAGCATAAAAAGATTTGTTATCTATTAAAAAATAAACTCCCCTGGATTCATTTGTATAATCCACGAAAACTACCATCCTTGCCAAATTTCTCCTTTTTTATCGAACACAAGTTTATGTTAGTCAATTTAAATACTATATAAAATATAAAAACCGAGTCAATAACTGACTCGGTTAAAATACTCAATGCTTTTTAGATTATCATGAAAGGCAACTACATAGAGCATGTCACCATATTATCGATTGAAAACTGGCTCCCACACAAATATATTAGTAGCGAGCACTCTTTATCATTGAATCCATTACAATGGAAAGAAAGTCAAAAGCATCCAAGGATACTGGATAAATAATGTCTCACTATTGTTTCAATATGGTTAATATAGTATTTAACACTTAATTTTTTCTATAGTTATATCCTTACATTTTTTATTCGGGAGCAAATTTAATATTTTTACTTCATATTCTGGTTACAAACTTCTGACATTATTTTTAGCTTTTTTTAATTAATCAAGCTTTTAGTTTTAAATCTACTTTTTAAAACCTACATACTTTTAGCAACCCCAACCCAATCCCTAACTATTCCACCGGGAAAGTTAGTTCTTGGAAGGTCTACAGATATTGGAGCCTTTATCATTTTGAAGCCAGCTTGTTCCATGACTGAACAAAGATCCGGAAACGATAAATACAACTTACTTGCCGAATTTTCACCGTATTTTACGATCAAACTACCATTTATGGTCATCGAATAATCTATCCAATTCGACCATATATCAGTACCAATAGCTGGAAATTCGAAAAATAAATCTCCATCTTTTTTTATGCGTAGTTTTAATTTTTTTAAACTATTCACTGTATTAATTTTGGAATCGTATACCAATACTTTGCTACAAACTGCATAATCAAATTGTTCGACCTTTTTATACACATCTAATAACTCTCCACGTTTCATCCGTTCTTGATATTGAGGAAATGCTTCACACATTCTTGAAATACAAACTTTCGAGATATCACTTGTATATAAATCCCATCCACCGTCCATTAAAGGGATCGCATTTCGCCCAGTTCCCAAGCCCACGTAAAAGCCTTTCTCATTTTTTTTTGCATTATTCATGATTATTTTAGTGATGGGTAAGCTATTTTTTCCCGTATTCCAATTTTTCTGATAATATCTATCCCAATTATTATCTTGGTATTCCTTCACCGCTACTCATCTCCTTTATCCCTCTTTCCTTTTGTCATAGCAGCTCGCATAGCAACTCCCGCAGTGACCAGGACCATTATACCGGCAGCAATACCGTTCGTAGATGATGCCGTAGTACTAAAAA
>Cebus_capucinus_imitator_PRJNA485217_SSR024__coassemble_5238_pt1 | contig 1842 bp, 2 predicted proteins | sample Cebus_capucinus_imitator_PRJNA485217_SSR024__metabat2_low_PE_013 | metagenome-assembled genome bin Cebus_capucinus_imitator_PRJNA485217_SSR024
CACTAATCGGTACAATCTGGTTCTTTATTTTAATGATCTTGCCTTCTAAGGAAAATCGTTGGAGTTAAGATCCATAATTGAATTTATAATTTGTTTTAACTAAAAAGGGATACTACTAAAGTAATGAAATATAGTGACCCCCAAAAGTTAGACCAAAAATCTAACTTATTGGGGGTCACTATTTTTATGAGTAAATATACTTTTGAATTTAAATTTAAAATTGTTCAAGAATACTTATCCGGTGAAGGAGGCTATGCTTTTCTAGCAAAGAAACATAACGTGAAAGATGGTAATCAAATTCATAGATGGGTAAATTCCTATCGGGAATTTGGTGAAGAAGGTCTTTTAAGAAAACGACAAAACAAAAAATATTCTGTTCAATTTAAGTTATCTGCGATAGAGTTGTACCAAACAACAGAGATGTCCTATCGCGAAGTAGCTAACAGTTTGGGAATTAATAATGCCCCTTTGATTGTTAACTGGATGCGTCACTATCGTGACGCAGGAATTGATGGGCTCTCCAAATCGAAAGGTCGACCACCTATCATGAATGAAAAGAAAGCTAATCCAGCCACTTCCAATAAATCTAAAACTTCATCTACGGATCAAGAAAGAATTAAAGAGCTTGAAAAACAAGTTCGAACTCTTAAAATTCAAAATGCCTTTTTAAAAGAATTGAGGAAGCTGCGAAAACGGGAAGCCCAACAAAAACAAACGAATCAATCGCACGCATCATTGTCAGCCTCCGAGGACAATTCAAATTAGTTGAGCTTCTAAATACTTTGAACTTTCCTAAAGCGACTTATATGTACTGGCAGAAAAGATTCAATCGAAAGAATGTTGATCAGACTATTGAAGATGAAATGTTAAAAATTCGTTAACAGCATAAAGATTACGGATATCTTAGAATAACTCAAGAACTTCGTCACCGAGGATTCTTAGTTAACAAGAAAAAAGTACAACGTTTAATTAGAAAACTGGATATCAGAGTTGAAACATATACTCGTAAATCACGTAAATATAGTTCTTACAAAGGTAAAGTTGGAACTGTAGCTAAAAACCTTATTAGGCGCCGTTTTTCAACCACTATAAGCCACCAAAAAATCACAACTGATACTACAGAATTTAAGTACTTCAAAACCGATACCTCAGGTATCGTTCAGACCAAAAAGTTATATTTAAATCCATTCATCGATATGTTCAATAGCGAGGTTCTTTCATATCGCATTTACCGAAAACCAAACGCATCCATGGTCTTAGAAGGATTAGAAGAAGCCATCACAATCACGAACAATTGTCCATATCGACGAACCTTTCACTCAGACCAAGGATGGATTTATCAAATGAGAGCATATACAGATAAATTAGAGACTAATCATATTTTTCAAAGCATGTCCCGTAAGGGAAATTGTTTAGACAACGCCCTAATGGAAAGCTTTTTTAGTCAACTGAAACAAGAAATTTTCTATGGTAAAAATTATCATAGTTTTAAAGAACTAAAATCAGCTATCGATAATTATATTCAGTATTACAACAACGAACGGATAAAAAGAAAATTAAATTACCTAAGTCCAGTCGAATTTCGAAAAGCATCCCAAATTATGGCTTATTAAAATTAATTACGGCACAAAAAAAGAGCAGATATAAAATCTACTCTTCTAAAAAGTCTAACTTTTTGGGGTCACTACAAAATTAGTAGTATCCCTTTTTTAGTTAAATCTAGAACCCTAACAGTCTAAATTCAACTTTCATTCTGCCAAACAAAAAACCCCAGAACATTATATGTTCTGGGGTTTAAAAATTTAAATTAAATTTTTATAGTGAGTTTGATGCACCATGGTA
>Cebus_capucinus_imitator_PRJNA485217_SSR024__coassemble_186_pt1 | contig 1709 bp, 1 predicted proteins | sample Cebus_capucinus_imitator_PRJNA485217_SSR024__metabat2_low_PE_013 | metagenome-assembled genome bin Cebus_capucinus_imitator_PRJNA485217_SSR024
CGCCCAGTTCCCAAGCCCACGTAAAAGCCTTTCTCATTTTTTTTTGCATTATTCATGATTATTTTAGTGATGGGTAAGCTATTTTTTCCCGTATTCCAATTTTTCTGATAATATCTATCCCAATTATTATCTTGGTATTCCTTCACCGCTACTCATCTCCTTTATCCCTCTTTCCTTTTGTCATAGCAGCTCGCATAGCAACTCCCGCAGTGACCAGGACCATTATACCGGCAGCAATACCGTTCGTAGATGATGCCGTAGTACTAAAAATTATTGGGCCCAGCATATTTTGTAATTGACCTCCCAGATTGATAGCACTCAAATCAGTAGCTAGTAAATCTTCCCTACTAAAAATTGTCATATAAACTGCCAATGATGCACTACTAAACATTTCTGCTAAAATTTGAAATAAAATAACCATTCCTAACAATACTTCAACAAAAATCCGCGTATTTGATTTTGAAATAACTATTACCGCTATAAATGAAATTGCGATTAACAGTCCTGATAAACTCCATAACTTGTCATACCGATGATTCACAAATGCCCACCGATTTATTCTACCTTGCAACAAAGAAACAACTACAGTATTTAAAATAACAGCCAATGGGGCAATCCAATTCATATTTTTTAGATACAACACGGCCACCAAAGGTATGTACACGTTCAAAAGTGTTCTGTGAAATGAAAATAAAAGATTTTCAATTAGCAAATTAAATCTATTTCTATCAAAAACGGACGTGCTTATAACTGACCAAGACATTAAAAGCGGTTTTTTGATACGAGCACTGCTCACATCAAGCCCTTTTAAGGCCCTTCTATATACATAAACGACTAAAATAAATGATATTGCATTTGTAATAATAATTAGCGGTAACCCTAACTTCAAAAATAGAATAACCGAACTAATTCCAGCCCCAATTCCATAACCTACATTTGCTGGCAATGCCATCCGTCCCATTAAAACTACCGCTTCTTTCCGATTTAACGGCGCAATTATTAAGCTTCTAGTCAATGATGCTGCCGAACGATCTATTGCTCCAAATAATGCCATATACGTTAAATACGCTGTGTTTCCACTAATAAATAACCAACCAACTGTACCCACAGCTCTTAATACGTACGATATTGAGAATATTTCTAACTTTCCATACCTATCAGCAAGATATGCAATTGGTAAGGAAAATAAGATTCCCGAAATTGCAGATAGAGTTAATCCCAAACCAATGGTAGTAGCAGATACATTATTGTACATTGAAAAAAATATTGTGGATACACTTACAAATGTTCCAGTCCCAATTGAATCTATCGCCGAAGAAATCATAGCTGCTTTACTGATTCTCTTACTAACTTCCATTTTCTATAGTTTCCCACAAACTGGACAATTAGGATCCTTTTCGACTGGTAACTTATAAAAATCATTTTGAAAAACTGAACTTGATAACATATAGCCCCTTGCAAGCTCTCCTTTATGTAAGGCAATCTTTATAACTTCCCCCGCACCCATTACACCTGCAATTCCAGTTGCCACACCAAATACAGCAACTGGACCTTTCCTACTTTCAGGAAGATCTGGAAAAGCACAATGTAAACAAGGATCTGAGTGATTAAGACGTGTGAATGCATAACCATAGCCATATTGTGCCGAAACGTGTACCATCGGTATATCATTTTCTACTGCAAATTTATTTACCATCATCCTCTGCTCT